>ENA-UOOK01000358-UOOK01000358.1-fermentation-metagenome-genome-assembly--contig:-NODE-358-length-59583-cov-12.994641_pt1 | contig 59583 bp, 53 predicted proteins | sample MGYA00245777_ERZ724023 | MGnify/ENA primary metagenome ERZ724023 (study PRJEB28704, sample SAMN03018312) | fermentation metagenome | biome: anthropogenic terrestrial biome; feature: soil; material... | reverse complement strand
GGACATCCGCCCTGGATTACAAAATCAGGAATAACTCTATGAAAAGTTAATCCATCGTAAAAACCTGTGTTGGCCAATTTTTCAAAGTTAGCAACAGTGTTAGGTGCTTCTTTTTCGAATAATGTGAGTTCAATGTTTCCTTTATCTGTTTCAATGACTGCTTTTTTCATAATAATTCACCAGAAGATAAGTTCAATTTCTTTATTTATAAATTTTTGAGAAGTGAATTTTTCATGTTTTCATTTTTTGATAGTCAATTGTCAAGAGTACATTAGATATAAAACATGTGGTTTTAAGTGCTTTCATAGCCAACTAACATGAATGAAACAAATATTCCGAGTATGCCTGCTATAAACCATGCCACGCCTGCTAAAAAATCACCATAGTATAGAGTTACTCCCCCAATTCCCATCAAAGATATGGAACAAATTATAATTATGATTTTTCTCAATTTTACTGCCCTAATAGGAATTCCTATTTGTGTGGAGATTGATAGAAACAATATTGCTAAAATGAACCAAGTTACACCTTGGGATACTTGGCCAATATACAACGTGTAAAGGCCTATAATAAGCAAAAAAGCTGAACCAATGTATATAATGAGTTTTTGATTATTCATTAAATCTAAACCTCCCAAAAACTATTAACTGCAGCATGAAAATACTATTCTGATTAAATTGTTAATTATATTAATCTATAACATATACCTGTTCATCCTTTATTTATTATTTAATGTTTCTCTTGGGAAAATGTGTAGCATATGGAGAGATTAAATCTTTATAACCATGACTCATTATATTGATTATAATAATAATGGTTTCATGGTAATGGAACCCCCTACTAAATTACAATATTCATGTTAAAAAAATGGATTTAATAACTTTTATTTCGTGGTAAAATGAACACAGAAAAGATCATAGATTTAGATAAAGATTACGTTATGCAAACCTACGGTCGGCAACCTTTAGCCCTTAAAAAAGGGAAAGGCGCGGTTGTTTGGGATGTTGAAGGTGTTCCCTATATTGACTGTGTGGCGGGCATTGCTGTGAATAATGTGGGTCATGCACATCCTCGTGTAGCAGAGGCCATCAGTAAACAGGCACATAAGTTGATCCACACATCAAACATTTACTACACAGAAGAACAAGTGCGTCTGGCAAAACAACTGGTAGAAATCTCCCCACATCAAAAAGCATTTTTCTGCAATAGTGGAGCAGAAGCCAATGAGGGAGCCATTAAACTGGCACGAAAATTCACTGGTAAGGGAGATATTATTGCCATGGAAAATAGTTTTCATGGTCGAACCATAACCACGATCACTGCTACCGGCCAACACAAATATAAAAAAGGATTTGGCCCGCTCCCACCTGGATTTAACCATGTGCCCTATGGAGATCTTGAAGCTGTAGGGGATGCTATAACTGAAAAAACGGCTGCAGTACTTGTGGAACCCGTGCAAGGTGAAGGAGGCATAATAATACCTCCACAAGGTTATCTGGATGAATTAAAAAAAATATGCCATGAAAATGATGTTTTACTGATTTTTGATGAGGTTCAGACTGGTTTCGGCCGAACTGGTGAGATGTTCGCATCCCAAACATTTAAAGTCACTCCAGACATTACCACCTTAGCCAAGGCAATAGCTGGGGGTTTCCCTATGGGTGCTATCCTGGCCAGTGCAGAAGTAGGAAGTGCTTTCGAACCTGGAGATCATGCTGCAACATTTGGAGGAGGTCCTTTAGCATGTGCTGCTGGTTTAGCCTCTATACAAACAATACAAGAAGAAGGGTTAGTGGTTAAGTCCCGTGAAAACGGAATTTACTTTCAAAATGAGTTAAAAGAACTCTTCCAGGAACATGGCCGGGTTGAAGATGTGCGGGGTGTTGGCTTGATGTTAGGTATAGAGATGGACATGCCATGCACCCAAATGGTAGATGCCATGCGGCATCAAGGTGTATTAGTCAACTGTACTGCTGAAAACGTTTTAAGGCTTGTTCCCCCATTAGTTATTACCAGAGAACAAATGGACAATGTTACAAACCATTTAGATGAAGTAATAGGTCGTTTAACTGATTAATTTGGACGTAAACCCAACATACTATACCTTTTTTTAAGAGTATTTGACTCGTGGGATCACTATTTTTTAAAGCATTGATTTTATCAGTTATAGTAAGAGTTATATGTGGGTAAAAGGATATATCTGATGTTTACTTCTTTTCGGAGGATTACGATGAACCTAGAATTTAAGACCAATGAAAAAGGCAACCTTGAAATTGGTGGTGCTGACGCGCTGGAGCTTGTTCAAACATATGGAACGCCTCTTTATGTTTTAGATGAGATGAGGATACGGGAAAATTATCAAAGAGTGCAACAAGCGTTTAGTTCTGAATATTCAGACTTTAAAATATTCTATGCAGCCAAAGCCAACACCAACTTGGCAGTGCTGAGGATTTTGGAACAAGAAGGGAGTGGAATTGATGCTGTTTCCCCTGGAGAAATTTACACAGCACTTTTAGCGGGTTTTGAACCAGAACGAATCCTTTTCACAGGAAACAATGTAACAACTGATGAACTTCAATTTGCACTAGATTCAGGTGTTCGAATTAATTTAGACTCTGTATCCATGTTGAAACGTCTGGCTAAGCTTGAAAAGGCAGAGGGAACTAAAATTTCTTTTAGAGTCAACCCAATGGTAGGTGCCGGGCACCATGACCACTGCATAACTGGTGGAGAACTTTCTAAATTTGGAGTAATGGAACAAGAAGCGGTTGAAGTATATAAAAAGGCTAAATCATTAGGTTTTGAGCCCGTAGGGATTCATACTCATATTGGTTCTGGAATATTAGATCCTGAACCGTTTAAACTTGCAGTTCAAGTTCTAATGGATATTGCTGGACGAGTACACTTGGATGCAGGAGTTGAATTTGAATTCATAGATTTTGGAGGAGGTCTTGGCATACCTTACACCCCTGAGGAGCCTGTTTTAAACATTAAACAGTTTGCAAGTGAAATTGTAGCTCAATTTAATGCCAAACTATCTGAACATGGTATTGGCAATCCCACTATGTGCATAGAACCAGGCCGTTACATTGTCGGAGATGCAGGATACCTATTAACTCGTGTTAACACGGTTAAACAAAGCTATAGAAAATTTATTGGAGTAGATGCCGGGTTCAATACCCTTCTACGACCAACCATGTATGATTCATACCACCACATCCTAGTAGCTGATAAACCAGCTGCCCCACCCTCCCAAAATGTTGATGTAGCTGGTAATATCTGTGAATCTGGTGATCTTTTCGCTAGAAACAGACCCCTTCCCGAGATCATAGAAGGTGATGTTCTATCCATAATGAATGCCGGAGCATATTCTTTCAGTATGAGCAGCCAATACAATTCACGGCCTCTCCCTGCTGAAGTGATTGTGCAGGAAGGGAAAGTGGATGTTATAAGAGAAAGGGAAACTTATGCTGATCTAATATCTAAACAAAACTTACCATTGAGGCTTTTCAAATGAAAGAAAAAATAATTCTGCTATTCCATAAGATGCATGGCCTAGGTAATGATTACGTAGTAATCAACGAATTTGAAGAAGAACTGATCCCTGAAGATAAGAAATCAGAAATTTCACGCACATTATGTTTAAGAAGATTTTCCATCGGCGCTGATGGTGTGATATTCGTCTCAAAATCTAACATTGCAGATATCAAATTCAGAATATTTAACAGCGACGGTAGTGAAGCAGAGATGTGTGGAAATGGAATCCGTTGTTTCGGCAAATATGTTTATGAAAATGATGTCATGAAAGAAAAAAAAATCAGTGTAGAAACTCTGGGAGGTATCAAAAAATTGCGGTTAACAGTTGAAAGAAATTCTGTAAAATCGATCAGAGTAGATATGGGAACAGCATCATTTAAGACAGTAGATGTGCCAATGATTAGTGAAAATGACGAATTTATTGATGGAGAGTTAAAAGTAGATGATCGGGTTATTAAACTTACCGCAGTCAACGTTGGGAATCCTCATGCCGTGATATTCTGCGAAAATCTAGATAAATTATCCCTGGAAGAATTAGGTCCCTTGCTCGAAAACCATGAAACATTCCCAGAAAGAACTAATGTCCATTTTGTTGATGTGAAGAGTCCTGAAGAAGTGGAAATGATCACATGGGAAAGGGGTGCTGGTTTCACCATGGCTTGTGGAACAGGAGCAACTAGTGTAGTTGTTAGTGGTTATCGTATAGGGGTTTTAGAGAAAAACGTGCAAGTGCACCTCCCTGGAGGAGTTCTTCAAATTACTGTTTATGAGTCGGGAGATAATTTGGGTGCTTTCATGGAAGGTGATGCAGTCTCTGTTTTCGAAGGAATAACAGAACTTGAATTTTAAATAGGGGCAACCCTCATTGGATGAATTTACTAAATCGAAGTGTTTTTAAAAAGAGAATAAATTAATGGTCAGGGGATTTACAAGAAAAGACTATTACCTACATAAAATCTAATCCACTTGACCTTGTTCCCTGAATATGATTAAGGAGAAAATTGAAATAATCCCAAAACAAAAAAATGGAATTACAAACCAATCTAGTTTAAAACCAGAAGAAATAGATTTATTTTAGGACTTTAATTCATCCAAAACCTCTTTTAGTATGATTGCATTATTTTGTTCTATGTTTCCAGTCGTGTAAACTAATGTAACCGTTTCTTCCTCTTTTTCCAATTCTAATATCTGATTTAAAAACTCTGTTTTGTCTATAAGTTCTTCCTTATACCTATTTGCAAATTCATCCCACTTTTGAGAATTTTGAGACCACCATCGAAGTAAATCATGACTAGGGGCGATGTCTTTCAACCACACATCCATCCTTAACCTTTGTTTAGACACTCCCCGTGGCCATACACGACCCACCATAATCCTGCAACCGTCCTTTTGGGCAGGAGATTGGGAAGCTCTTTTTATACGAATCATTATATCACAAACATTAATTTGTCGGACATGGTACATTATCTTTTGGAATTTTTAAAAAAAAATCTAGAAATCATTTAAAATAAATTCTATTTTATGATTTCATCGAAATGTTCATTTCATCAAATTTTGACGTTCCATTTATCAATACATTAAATGGAAATTAAACTACCCTACAATATAATAGCTGAAGCACCACCTATTTAGTTAGAAAAACACATTCACGTCGTAATTTGAGAAGTTCTTTTTTATTATCTTGTAGGTCCGCCACTTTTTTCAGTAGTTGAGGTAATTTGGCCTGTATGCATTCCACAGTATCATCCTGATGTATCCATGTGCATCCTTCACAACTCCATACTTGCTTCTCTTTGATCCAACACCCACCTGTAGATGGATCTCCACAAGGATAGAAAGGACAAAAACAAAATGTGCAGTTTTGAGGGTGATTATGGCAGGGATAGTACTCACAATCCGTGTTAGAACCTTCAACACCTTCACCAGCCATATAACTCTCATAAAATTCACTAGCTAGAGGGTGTGTGGAGTGTGGGAGAACATAACCCCTGGGAGTTATCATTTTACCATCATCCAGATAGGTAAATGTGTTGCCAACAATGATGGTAGTATTCATATCCACGTCATCCTCTTCAATGCTGCTTAGAGAAACTATTCTAACAGAAGAGGAATCATCCCTAGTTTTTACTATTCCAACCAATGTTTCTGGACTACGAACTTCAAAAAGAATTTTTAATGCCTCTTTAAATGGTTGTGTCCTTCGTTTGCTGCGAGGGTTGTAGAAAGCTAAAATAAAATCTGCCTCAGCTGCCGCACGGATTTTCCTCTTGATCTCCACAATAGGCGTGAGTATGTCACTAAGACTAATAACTGCAAAATCATGAAGTGGAGCCCCCAAGAGTGCCGCTGAATAATTAACCGCCGAAACTCCAGGTATTACTTCTATTTCCAGCCCAGAATACTTTCCCATGACTTGATGAAGTACATTGGCCATTCCATATACTCCAGGATCACCACTGCTGACCAAAACAACTTTATATCCTTTTTTATCATAATCAATGGCTAATTCTGCTCTGTTAACCTCCTGTCCCATTCCTAGTGAAATGACATTTTTACCTTCCACTAGATCTTTAATTTGCTTTATGTAGCCACCATAACCAATGACAACTTCAGCCTCTTTCAGAGTTTGACTAGCCATAATAGTCATGTCTTCCCTTCGCGGCCCTATGCCCACTATCTTTATCATTTGTTCACCAAAGAAATTATGAAAAAATAATGATTAATTATCGATTGTACAAGATTCGGGTTGAAGTAATCACAATTGAACCCACCTTAATCTTCACTCCGTCAATTTTTGAAACTGCTACTGCAGTTGCAGTAATACTGTAAGTTTCATTAGATTTGATCACGATAGTACTTACGTTGGTAGTACCGCCACTCTTATCATCCTTATATCCCATAGCAGTGATATTAACCGTTATGTTAGCGTCATTGGTGTTTTGATAGGTTTGTGCTGTGAGTGTCTCTAGATTAATACCATCAACACCAGTTTTAGCCTTCAAAGCTTCTACCACTTCATTTTTATTTAAAATCTTCAAATTATTAGGGGTGGCAATCTTTGGCGTGCCTAAATTAAATAAAGAAGTGATACCGTTGATTTGCATTTCAATTAAATCAGTAGGATTAGGAGGTTGCTGAGTTACTATAGTGTAAGATGCAAATAATCCCGCCTCAAAAAATACTAGGAATAATATTATTTTAACTGCTCTGGACAAAATATCACCTTATACTTCTTAAGATAAATTGAATTGTTATTTAGATAAGATTCAAACAAACTATTAAACAAAGAATTGGAAGTGTAATTTAAGATTTTATTATTAATTTGAAGACATTGAATTTGATGGAACAGATCTCAAAGAAAGATTAGTAGACTAACACATTAATATTTTAACTATTATGAGAAGTGTTTTTAATCATAAAAAAACTTATCCCCCATCATATTGTTTAAGAATTTCATATTACACTACAATTAGTTTTAAAAAATATAAATCTTGTGAAATCAAAAAACAAGTATTAACAGATTATTAAAATGGAAAGGGTGCAAATAAAAAATGAATATAATTCATGAATAAGGCGATATTTGATGTTTGGGATGACCAAGAAACAATTCTTAAAAAAAAGTAAAAAATCCTTGAAAGATATTGGAATAGAATTACTGATTACCAGAGAAGTTATCAGCCAAGAAACAAATAATTGTGTAGATTTGGAGAAAACATATCTGAAAATGGAAAAAATTAGAAAAAATTTAGAAGAAATTTTTTTCAAATACGAAAAGTTGAATCCTCCTTCAAAATGCAAAAAACTTCAAATAGATCTTTTAAATGCAATTATCATCCTACAAGAATCTGTTGTCGCAAATACTGAACATCTAATTCTTCTTAAAGATGGTTCAACTGAACTATCCGAGGATAAATTAAAAAAATCCAAGGATAAATTGGACAGATTTCGAGAAAAATATGGTATTTTAAGTCGGGAAGTGGATTTATATCTCAAGTCGAGGAAATAAATTGAATGATAATGTGATTAAATAATTGTAATAAACAAAATAATTAGATTAATTTGATGGATAAACAAGTACATTAAAATCTGTGAAAACTAATTAAATACTTGTATAATGGAAATTATACAATTCCTTCATATATTTCTAAGGAGCCCAAATGACTGAAAATATCATATCAAAATTCGCAGCAGCAGAAATACTAATTGATGAAGAAGCGTATCTTAAAATTAAAAATTATGATGATTCTCCTAACCTAGTGGATTCACTGATTAACCATCTCACAATATCATCCCCAGAAATGGTAGTTCTCACTGGTGAACTAGTGGAAAGCTATTTAGATAGAACAGTTAGCCCGAAAAATTATGATAAAGTGGCACAAAGCCATTTACTAAAAAGAGAATTTAACTTTGAAATTCTTCAAGATACCAGCCGCAAATCCTACACCAATGGGGAAATTAAAGACCTTTCAAGTTACTTCCAAAATCGTTACCATAAGCTTCAAGAGATGTTAACTAACAAACGTGAGCTAAAAGATGTAAACTCGGTTAAAATAGCCACTAGTCTTGATGATGTGGTTAAAATTGTAGGTATGGTAAATGACATACGTAACACCAAAAACAACCACAAACTCATTGAAATTGAGGATGAAACAGGAGACGCCACAGTATTAATTCATAATGAAAACCATGAAGTCTTTGAACAAGCTGAAAGAATTGTAAAAGATGAAGTAATAGGTGTTGTTGGGAGTAGAAAAGGAAGTCTCATTATGGCCAGTGAACTGATAAATCCGGGAGTGCCAAGAATCGATGAAAAGAGTATGAATTTCGGTACAGTATTTTTAAGTGACATCCACATTGGCAGTTCTACATTCCTTGATTCCGCATTCCAACGGTTTATTAAATGGATAAATGGTGATTTTGGGGATGAAGAGCAACGTGAAATTGCCAATAATGTGAAATATGTAGTAGTAGCTGGAGATATTGTGGACGGCATCGGAGTTTATCCCAGTCAAGATAAAGAATTAACCATAAAAGACATACACCAACAGTATGAAGAAGCAGCACGACTTTTTGGAGATATAAATGATGTGAAAATTATAATAGCTCCTGGAAACCACGATGCTAGTCGCCTTGCCGAACCCCAACCTGCTATACCTGAAGATTATGCAAAAAGCCTTCACGATTTAAAAACCACTGAATTTGTTAGTAATCCTGCATTGGTTAGTTTAGACGGTATCAAAGTACTCATATACCATGGAAGGAGCTTTGATGATATGGCCATGACCGTTAAGGGAATGAGCCACCAACAATCAGAATTAATCATGAAGGAACTTCTGGAAAAAAGACATTTAGCACCTATATATGGTGAACGAACTCCACTAGCATCTGAAATCGAGGACCACTTAGTAATTGACGATATCCCTGATGTTTTTCATACTGGACATGTACACATTAACAGTTACAAAAGATATAAAGGCATACATCTCATAAACAGTGGAACATTCCAATCCCAGACAGAGTTTCAAAAAATTTATAATATAGTCCCTACCTGCGCACAAGTTCCTGTGATAAACAATGGTAGCTTTAAAATGTTAGACTTCAGTTAATTTGACTAAGTAATTAAATCATTCCATTAAAAAAATTTCAGGATTGCTTTAAATTTGAAGTTTGGTTTTTGAAGACTGAAAAATATGAAAATAAAAATATTATAATTCTAGTGTTAACTATTGAAATGATATTGAATTAGGTGATAATTAGATGAATAAACCATTAATTGTGAAAATTTGTGAAACTGGTCGTCATATTTACAATAAAGGCCTTACTCCTGGAAAATCAGGTAATATTAGTGTTCGTTCCAAAGATACTGTGGTCATAACACCAAGTAATGTGTCACTTGGTCATTTGAAAGTGGAAGAGATGGTCATTGTAGATATGGATGGAAAAATCGTTGCTGGTGGTATAAAACCATCATCAGAATTACAACTCCACTTAGATATTTACCAAAAAAGAGATGATGTTAAAGGAATCGTGCACACTCATTCACCATTCGCAACAGGATTCGCAATGTCCAATGAAATGATAGAACGACTTGAAGGTTTTGGTAAGACACACAAACCATTCTTAAAAATGGTTGAATACGCTCCACCAGGAAGTGCTGAACTGGCTAATTTAGCAGGGAATGGTTTGATAAGTGAAGATGTGGTAATCCTTAAAAATCATGGTCTGGTAGCGACTGGAAAAAATTTATTAGAAGCTACACTCTTAGCAGAATTCGTGGAAGAAACAGCTAAAACACAATTCATATCACGTGTTTTAGGAAACACCAAAGATTGACAATACTTAAATAAATCGATCTTTTTTATTCATGAAGATTTTTTGTAAAATTAATCAATTATATTAATGGATATTAATTTTTTGAAAACTTGAAAATATAAAGAAAAAAATATTAAAAAATAAAAATTAGCATTTTTTTTACTCACGTACTGACTCTAATTCACTTAAAACATTCCAAATAAGTGTTCTGGCATGAATGGGTATGTTAGGATCATTGCTTATTTCATCCAAAATGGAAATTACTGTACTGGCTCGGATGGTTGGTTCGTCATCATCTTGAGACAATAAATTTTTAGATTCCTCAGCAGCCCTCCTAATATTCCTAGGGACGCTAGTATCCCCCATGATATGTTTTAAAATCTGATTACAACGTTCGAATGATTCCACACTCATAATAATGCCTCCATTGATTTACTTGTGTTCATGATAAAAGTTGCTTAAATTGATAATTCATAACAAGCCTTATCCAAGTTTGTTTATATCTTGGCCTTTAAAAATGTTTTGGTAATGAATTTCAAAGAAATGATTTACACTCCCTATTTAAAAAAATACGCCATAATTAAAATATTCAAATGATCAAAATGTGTTATGTGTTAGTTTATCAGATTTGGAAAGTTTACTCCCAATTGCAACTGCTACTGCAACAGTAACGCCATTGTAAGCAGTTTTTTTAAGGATTAGTCGGGAATTCGCCCCTGCTTCGAGTAACGCTGTGGGTTCAGACACTCCTTCAATCCCAAATTCACGTTTTACAAGTTGGGAGGGTGTGCAGTCAGGATGATGAAAATGACGTATTTTGTCCAAAGATATTATATTCAATGGTAAATTTAATTTAATTGCAGCTAATTTAATTCCTTCTTCTTCTTCTTTAATTTCGGCTGTAGCCATGGCATCCAATCTATCCACAGGTAAATGTAAGTATTGAAGGGCAGAACGTAATGCAAAAAAAACTTGTTCTTCTGTAACTCCCTTCTTACTACCAACACCCGCAACCATCCTTTTGGGTGTTAGATAAACCTTTTTATCAGTAAAAATAGCTCGAATAAATGATTTGTCCCATTTATTAAAATTATAAGATTTGTTCGCTAGGGGATGATTTTTTAAAAAATCAAATTGTGCTGGCAAATCTAGATCAACTTTGCCACCAGCAGCAATGTATTGGTTCATGGTTTTAATGAACTTTTTATGACGGATATTTAACCAGTATTGGTATGCCAAAGTATCAACACCCATTTTTCCTGCTAAATCCGTTGCAGTAGTTATAACTGGAACAGCACCTATCATGCCAGCTAACTTAACAGTGAAGTGATTTGCTCCACCGATGTGACCTGATAATAAACTAATTACATGTTTACCGTTTTCATCAACTACCAAAACGGCAGGATCCGTGAATTTCGTTTTTATTAGACCACACAGACTTCGAACCATTATGCCTGAAGCCATAATACCAACCCAACAGTCATACTGATGAAAATGATCATTTAAGGTTGAATTTACATTTTTATGGAAAATATCTACTTTGATGACTGATGGATCATTTTCAAGGTAATTTAACAAGGTTTCAGCAAGATTTTGCCCTTTTTCTGTTACACTGATGATTGCAAACTTCATAAAATCACGTTTAATATGATTATGTTTAATAATATTTGTTCATGATTAAAGTAAAATGATTTAATTAGTAAAATAATTTATCCCGAGAGGGATGGTAGTTTTATGATTTTTATCACCAATAAGCAAAAATAATAAAAAACAGTGAAATTCCAACCAAAAACAATATTATAGTGACAAAACTTAGTTTAATGGCTAGTTTGATCTCATTTATTGTGAGACATTTTTTGGATTCACCTAATTTGTATGTTCCAGGTTTATTCAATTGAACATTCAAAGCTCCAGCAGCAGCAGCCATTGGATATCCTGAATTAGGACTGGGAGTCAAATTAGCGTCTTTTAAAATAATTTTCCAAGACTGTTCATAGTCAAATGATAATATGAATGCAGCGAGAACTATTAACATGCTTGTAATTCGTGCAGGAATGAAATTGAGGACATCATCTAGCTTAGCTGGGAACCATCCAATATTAATGTTTGTAGAGTCTTTATAACCAACCATTGCATCTAAAGTGTTGACCACGCGATAAGAAACGCTTGCCGCTACTGCAGATATGACTAAAATTTGGTAGGTTGATGTTAATCCTATTTTAATAAAAAATGGAGAAGAATTTGGAAATAAAAACATGAAAAGGAAAAAAACGATGATGCAATAAAATATTGGAGATACCACTGAATCAACAACATTTTCAGTCAAAGTTTCAATAGTGGCTGAAACAATCTCCTGTAGCGATAGTTTTGATGTTTTTCTGCTGACCAAAAAAGACAAAGATTTCCTTCCTTTATCAATATCTTCATCAAGATCTAAGGCCACTTCCTTTGCAGATCGCAGTAAAAATTTAACTGAAAAAGTAGTAGACAGTAGCAAAGATGCTGTTATTAAAAATAATATTAAATTAAATGATGAAAAAATTAAAATTATCGTAAATAATAAGACAAATATAAATATCAATGAAATGGTAATTAAAATCCCTGATAGAATGTCAATGTATTTCGAATCTTGGAAAAACAAGTTTTTCATCCTTTCAATTAACTTACCCATCCATACAACTGGATGGATTGGAGAAGGGAATTCTCCAAATAATAAATCAGTGCAAAATGATGCTAAGATAATGATTAAAATTATTTTTTCCATGATCAACCACAACTAGTTATTAGTGAATTTTATTTTGTTGGAGATATTATTATTGTTATTTTTTTTATTAGCTCGATTTTTTTAAAAAAACATATAGTTAGTTGATAAAGATTTTCAATTCGAAATAATATTTTTCATTAATTTTTGAGAATCGTGCGATGGTTTTAGATAATTTTAGAAAAATTTCAAAATATATTGTCATTGGGAGTAAGACCCCTATTTCAAGTGTAATAAAATAAAAAACAGAAAAATTCTGATTTGAATGACATGAATAGATATGGTAAAATTATTTTTCCAAAAAGAAATTTAAGAAAGAGAGGTTGATTTCAACTGTAAAAATTTCTAAATAACAATATAATATAAAAAGAGTGGAATTTCAAGTGTAAAAAAGAAAAAACAAAAAGTGACTATTTAAAGAAGGTGTATTTCAAGTGTATTTATAGTTTAAATACACATGAAGGTAACTACAAAATAATTTGGGTATTTAATTAAGATAATGAGAGGTCGATTTCAACTGTAATTTTAAAGTGTTTACGAAAAAATATTAAAAAAAATAATTAATTAAATAAATTTATTTAAGTTAATAATGATTAAAACCCTAAAATATCCTTTAAGAGTATTGTAACATGCTTTAAAATAGATTAAAAGACAATTCCAATGATCTAAATTGTATAAATATAATATAATATGTTAATAATATTCCTTTAAAATTTATAATGACCAATTAATATAGAGTAATGTAGTTAAATATTGATTTTTATGTGGTTTTATCTAAATTTATAACTAAATATTAGATTTAACAGGAAATAACACTATAATTATTTATTAATATGAATATCAGTCAAATTGATCAATATACAATAATAATAGTATTATCTTATTTTTTTACACTTGAAATTGATCTCTCTTACTATATTTTTATAGATTTAATATAGATTTTTTTTTACAGTTGAAATCGACCTCTTTCTGTGTAAACTTCTTTCAAATTTTTATTTTTCACACTTTTTTACACTTGAAACTGACCTCTCACCATAATGATTAATATAGGATCAGTTACTTACACTTGAAACACACCTAAGTTTAGTCAAAAAATTTTGATACACTTGAAACTGACCTCTGTTCAACTGTTTGAAGCACATTTTTTTTTCAAATATTGGGAACTAATATCAGAAGGGTCATTTTTTCACATAGTGATATTTATTATAAATAAAATAATTCAGCGGATAATTTAAACCGTTTGTATCGTTAACATTTTTTTAATCGGAAAGTGATGGCAATGAATATTTTTGAGGAATTGGGCGAGAAAAAATCAGTGTTTAAATTTAAAAAGTTTCTTGATCATAGATTTTTACCTGATAATCTTCCCCACAGAGAAGATCAGATTAAATCCGTGGCAAAATATTGGGTTGAGGCGTTGACAAATGTGACACCTCCGGATGTCACTATCTATGGTAAAACTGGAACTGGAAAAACAGCTGTTGCCAAATTTGCTAAAAAACAGTTGGATCAGGTTTCTAAAGAAAAAAATGTGAATGTGCGAGTGGAATATATTCGTTGCACGGATTTTACCACTGAATACCAAGTTATTGCACGTTTATGTCAACAGATGGGTCAAGACGTCCCATACCGTGGTTGGACTAAGGCTGAAGTAATAAATTCATTCCGCAATCTTTTCAAGAAAAATGTTTTTGGCAATGATTTAATCCTGATTATTATTTTGGATGAAATAGATATATTATTGAAAAACGATGGTGACGGTCTTCTTTACACTCTCACTCGAACTGATAATGTTTCTATTGCTTCTATTAGTAACTTTGTAGATTTTAAACAGTTCATTAAACCCAGAGTTCGCAGCAGTCTTCGTGATCGTGAGATTGTTTTTCCCCCATACAATGCCCAACAATTAGTAGATATACTAGACGAACGATCAGAATTGTCTTTTAATGATGGGGTGCTCCACGATGAAGTAATACCCCTCTGCGCTGCACTTGCAGCTAAGGAAGAAGGTGATGCTCGTTATGCCCTCGATTTATTACGCACTTCTGGCGAACTAGCTGATGAAAAGGGCACCGATATGGTTTATGAAGACTATGTAAGGGAGGCTAAGGATCATATTGAACATAATAAAGTGACTGATATCGTAATGACTCTTCCCAGCCAGCAACAGAAAGTTTTAGAATCGTTAATCTTCTTAACTAAAAGGAAAGAAGAAATTACATCAGGCCGACTATATGATATCTACAAAGATATAACTAAAGGAGATTCAGTTTCATACAGGAGAATATTCGATTTCATTAACGAACTTGAAATGTTGGGCTTGATTTCTACAAAAACTGTTTCAAGGGGAAGAGGAAAGGGAAGAACAAATTTGATAACATTACAATGTGAAATGGAATTATTAGAAGATGCTATATGGAGTGGATGAATAATGATCAATTTTTATTATTATTAAACCACTTTTAAAACAATTTTTCTCAACATGCAAATTTAATTACCAAAATAAAATCATTCCTATTTAATTATTGATTTTAACAAGGCCATCCGCACCGGTACCCCATAAAAAGCTTGCTGAAAATATTTTCCATAAAGTGTGTTGTCCACGTCATGTGATATTTCATCTACCCTGGGCAAGGGATGCATCACGATGGCTTCACTCCCTTGTAATAGTTTAGAATCAATGGTATAAGCGCCTTTAATTTTTAAATATTCTTGAGGGTCTGGAAAACGTTCTTTCTGTATTCTAGTTACGTATAAAACATCAGCATTAGCTAAAACGTCTTTTATATCCTTAGTTTCTTGTACACTAACTCCAGCGGCTGCAAGGTCATGGAGTGTTTCACGTGGCATTTTCAGTTCTTGAGGTGATACCAAACTCATTTTAACTCCAAACATAGCTAATGCATATGAAAGGGAGTGAACAGTCCTTCCATACTTCAAATCACCTATTAATGCAACATGTAGTTCTTCTATGTCACCTAGAAGACGTTGCATAGTGTATAAATCCAAAAGGGTCTGAGTTGGGTGTTGACCTGCGCCATCACCAGCATTTATAACTGGAACATCAACCATTTCAGCAACATAACGTGCTGTGCCTTCCATGTTATGGCGTATAACTAAGGCATCTGCATATTTCCCCACAGTTCGAACAGTATCAGTTAAATTTTCTCCTTTAGTAGCGGAACTAGTTTCAGTTTCAGAGAAACCAATCGTATTCCCTCCTAAACGCTTCATAGCAGTTTCAAATGATAGACGAGTTCGGGTTGAAGCTTCGTAAAATAACATTCCTAATATAGATCCATCCAGGATGTTGGATTTCTCTTCTGACTTAGCAATGGGTTCCATCTTTTCGGATAATTTCAGAATATATTCAATGTCTTCCTTACTGAAGTCCTTAATTGAAATTATATTTTTTAATTCGAAACCCATCTTTTCACCAGATACAATGTCTGTTTCTCATCAATTAAAAAATTATTTTTTTTATCTCGTACAACTTTCACTACAGTTTCCGACCAAATGTTAAATATCCAGTATGCCCTGTCATACGTGTTTTAGGCCGAATACCTTTGAGTTTAACTTCCATTTCTCTTAAAATACATTCCATACTTTTTAAATCAGAAAAACCATGTTTTTTCATAATTTTGGTAAAAAGTTTTACTTGGTCAATGTAGGGAGTGTAGGCAACAAGATATCCTCCAAATTTAAGGGCTGTCATGGCATTTTCTATGACATCCCATGGCTTGGGAAGATCTAAAAAGACCAAATTCACGTTTTTTTCATCAATTCTTGAAACTATATCTGCACATTTCACTGTCACATTTTTTAATCCAAATTCTTCAATATTTTTTTCAGCAACCGCTTTAAAATCTTCCCTAATTTCGTAGGAATATACATGCCCATTTTCTCCTACTATATTACTCATAAAGATGGTAGCTGCACCAGCACCAGTCCCGGCTTCCACCACAATATCTCCATTTCCAAGTCCTGTGAATGCTGATATAATACCTAAATCTTTTGGGAGGATTATTGAACATCGACGTTCCATTAATTCAATAAAATCATTAACATTTGCTTCTAAAACACGAAATTTATGCCCAATATGAGTTTCCACCACGTCTCCAGGACTACTGGATTGGATGTCCTCATTTTTAATGTAACCTTTGTCTGTGTGCAGATCTTGTGATCCAGCCAGAAATTTTTTTCCTCGTTCATTAATCAATATCTTCATTTCTCATTCATCCTTGTTTATCCGGATCTAACCGAAATTCTTTATAAGGTTTATTTTTATCTGTTAAAAATGATTCTTGAGTCTTTCTTAAGTATGGGGAATTATAAATATATTCAGATTCAATCACTGTACGGATGTTTTTAGCAATTTTTTCTCCTATTCCATCGACTTGTTTTAAGTCGTCTTCAGATGCATTAAAAACTTTATCAATTGTTTTGAATTTTTCTAATATTTTTTTAGCCGTCACTGGGCCTATATGGGGTAAAGATTCCACGATAAATAGTTGTTGTTCATGAAGGGTTAATGGTTTTTTCTCAGCACGTACTTGCACATCTCGAGATCCTTTATCAAATTCTCTTATAGCTAGTCTGTGGATCATTGCTGCTGTGTCTTCTGGGCTGCGGGTGGGAATTATGGGTAGATTGAAATCAACAGCTAAACTGGCCAAGGCTCCTCTAATGGCATTAGGGTGCAATCCACTACTGTACAGATCTTGACCTTCTAGAATCATTAATGGATTTTGAAAGTTTTCCATCAGCTCTTTGGATTGTTTATACAGTCTTTTATCAATTAATGAGCTTACAAAGTCCTTTGTACTTTTTCTTTCCACTGCTACGTGGGCACTAATTTGATAATCGCCAACTGGGAGGTTAACTGGTTCAAGTTTAACTCCTAAATTACTTAGTTCTCTAGTGACGCCTGATCTTGCTTCTCTGTGATCAACCAAAACATGAAGTTCATTTTCGGCAAGACTGCTATTTTTTTTCCTTTCAAGTACCCTAACATCTTCATCTTTAGCAATCAATGGATTTTCAGTTTTTTCATACCCTTGTGATAATTGTTTTTTCATCTGTCTTTCACGATGTATGCTGGAATAATAGAATGATTCATCCCTGGTGTTTTTAGTTATTAAAACGATCATACGACCTTTTGATGTTCTCCCTGTTCGCCCGCGTCTCTGAATCATCCGTATTTCTGATGGAACTGGTTCGTATAATACGACTAGATCTACACTGGGTATGTCGATACCTTCTTCTGCTACACTGGTTGAAATAAGTACTTGGTATTTTTTCATTCGGAAGGCTTTGATGATTTTTTTCTGTTCTTTCTGGGTCAAACCTTTTTCAGTCTCTCTGTTTGCTTGTCCAAAAAATTTCACTGCTTTAATATCTTCTTTTTGACACTTTTCTTGAATTTGGTTCACCGTATCCCGGTACTGGCTGAATACAATCACTTGTTTTTCATATTTAATGGCATTTTTAAGGATTTTTATTAATTTTTCTAATTTTGGATGTTCTAATCCGTTTTTTTCCGCTTTTTTGGTAAGATTCACAGCAGTGTTAAAACTTTTATCTTTGAATAGTCCCTTGGCAGCTTTCGTCTTTTTTTTCCGCATTTTTTGGAAATAAGAGTGTAAATTATTAATTCCTTGTGTTTCTAATAATTCCATTGAATGCAATAGACTAAAAACTGCGGTTAACATTGATATTGCTAGTAAACAGTCTCTAGGTGGTTTTGCACTGCGAGATATGTTGTTCTGAACTTTTCCCCGCGCGCGAAGGATGTCTTTTTTACTTACATTTTGTACAGAACTAATAACTCCCATTCTTTTAAGACCCTTTAACCGATTTTTCAGAACTGTATCTAAGTGATTTTTAATTATTAGCTGTTCTTTTTTTAGATTCACTTTAACCCATTCAACTTCAATGGGGTTAAAGTAGGGTTTAACATCAGAGTCGTCCTCATTTTTAACAACTACTTCATTGATGAAAAGATTCTGACACACTTGATTTATCCGCTCTTCTTCACCGCCTGGAGATGCTGTTAACCCTAGTATTAGTGGATCATCGGCTTCAGTAGTATAGCGATTGGCCAAAAAGACGTATGCATAGGAACCAGTTCCCCGATGACATTCATCAAATATTATGAGTGAAACATTTTTAAGAGAGTAACGTCCTGCAATTATATCTGATTCAATTGTTTGGGGTGTTGCACAAATAATCTGGGATTCTTCCCATCGTTTAACACGTTCATCAACTTTCACAGCACCAGTCAAACTACTAGTAGTGGATATAATAAAATTTCGGAAACTTTCTTCATGTTGTATTACTAGGGGTTTAGTAGGTGCTAGAAGTAGAATTTTGCTTTCTGGATGTTTTTTAAGTCTTTCAGCAGCCACCAGAGCGGCCACAATAGTCTTTCCCAGTGCAGTAGGGGCCACAATCATAGTATTTCCTTTTTTAAGCACATTAGCAGCGAGTAATTGTTGGTAAAGGCGTGCTTCTATTTTTTCTGACTGGATTAAAGGATGTTGTATCCACCTAACTGATTTCGATGAAAGGTCTGTCTCTTTTTTTTGTTTATTTTCAACCATTTTTCATATCCTGAATTTGGTTTGTTAGAATAAAATTTCTTGAACTAATACTATGTTTGCAATCTATAAAACTATTATAAAAATCAATTTAAAGAGGTATAGATTTTCATATTGTTTTGCAAATAATTTCTAAAAAATTCATAACATTTACTTTTACAGTTAAATATTTCAATCAACCCCACAACAATATTTATTAATATTTTATAATAAAATAATACTACACTGTTTTCAACAGTTTGATACATGAATGTTAGGTGATTAAATGTTAGGATCAGAAAACGAAAATGAAGTGAATGAGTTAAAAATTCGGTATAATGAATTTTATACAGAATTTGGCCATATATATGAGGTTTCTAGAGTTTTAAGAAAATTTAGATATTTGTGGGAAGAAAAATACTGGGAAACATTATTTAAATTATATGAAAATTCGATGAAATCCCTTAACACTCAAAAGTCTGATGAAAATCTTCCAGAAAACATAGTTTTGATAAAAGCCATTGAAAACGGAATTCAACCCAAAAAGGAAAGAAATGATTTTTCCATAAGTCATGAATCATTTATTAGTTTATATCATTTTTTTGAAAAAGTATATTCCCTATATTTAGGTCGTAACTTGATTAATGACGATATATGGGCTTTGAATGAGAGTGATCTTGTTGAAAGGGTATTAGGGGGGTTAGATCGGTTTGATGTTTTCAGGGGGAATCTTTTCCTAGATGATGAGTTTTTTCAATTGTTACAAAAAGTGTCTTGGGAAGAAGAGGCAAAAGATTTTTTTGTTAAATTTCATACCTTATTAATTTATTTCCTCTTCGAAAATCATGGAAAGACGGAGTTGACCTTTAGTAAGGAGATTATAAACGTTTTAGTACTTTTATCACATTCAAGTGCTATATTGTCGGATAACTTTAAAATTAATATTCACCACGTTTTGAAATCCTATTTAACATTATTTAGAATAATTCAAACTGAATTTTCTGTTTTTGTTAATAAAAAGTATTATGAAGGATATATCGTGTGTAAAAATTGTGATGAATCTTATAGATTGCTAGAAAACGAAGCTCCCTACGATTTTTCACGATGCAGTTGTGGTGGTGATTTAAAGTACATTAGTTTGCCATAATTTGGATTCTGCAATGTCATTTAATAAAAACAATTTAGGTTTCAAATGAAATAAGGTTTTTCCAATCATCAAAAACAACATCTAATCCACACATACTCGGAACGTAGTTAGCAGCCTTGGCAGAGTCCACTCCAATTACTTTAAAGTCCATTTCTTCAATTGGGGCCACCACCATGCAAGTATCACAGACAACTTGCCCTCCTGCTTTTTCAATAATTTTGGTGTAACCCATCCTATCTGACGCGGCTTTAACTGAGATTGAGGTGCATACCCACAAATCATTGACTAGTGTTTTCCCCCTAAGAATCTCGGCCACTTCTTGAATTTCTTCTAGAGAAGCATGTGGACATCCCAAACAGACAAGATCGGGCTTATTTTTACACCTAGATAGCTGTTCTCGGGTTTCCTCTAAGTCAGCAGAAGTTATAGATATTTTTTCCAACGTTTCTAAGTTTGCGTGGGTAGTTTTATATTCTGGAGTGATTTTTTCCACATGATAAAGGGCAACAGCTCCGGAAGATGCTAATGCCGCACCAAGAGCCTTTAAATTATTAATACTTGTTTTTTGCTGGGTTTTACTTTTCAATATAAAGTAAGGAATCCCATTACCCACAGTTTTCCCCACACAATATCCTAATGCTCCGTAGTCTGATCTTTTCAAAGGAGTATCAACTTCAACTAACAAGTTCGGAATCCTGCCTTCATCTAGATGGTATCCATAATTAGGTGTTCTTCCACATATAGCTGCAGATAAGGCTCCAGGCCCTCCTTCCCTATTAGTCCGGGCACCAAGAACGGAATTAGCATAACAAACTGCGGATGACTCGGACCAAGCTATATGACTTCCTAGTGTGGGCACATTGCCAACAAGATAAGGAGTACAAGTGCAAGTCGTGCTGATACCCATTTCATGGTATGTTTCCACAATAATTTGCTGTTTTTTCACGAATTCTTCTGGAAATCCTAGTTTTTCCCAGTTATCAAGGTCCACACCTGCCGGGTTTAAAGTGCTGGGCACTTTTACTTGTGCACCTTCACCAGCAAGATCTTTCAAGTATTCTAATCCAGCTTCACCGATTGTTTTGTAGGAAACACCTGATATTTGGGCTGATACTATTTCCACCATACCATCTGCTCCGTAAATATCTCCCAAAGCCACCAGTATTTCCATGGATTTTTCAATGGCAGGGCCGAATTCTCCCTGATACATTTTTTCCTCTTCGCGTGTAAGATGCATGAAACGCTCCGCAGTAAGTCAATGACAATTTTTTATTACTTAATTATTAATTAGATTTTTTTAATATCAACTAATTTGGGTACTTATTATATCATTTACCAGATTTTTAAAGTTCTCCAAATCGCGGTAAGGGATTACCGCACCGGCGGCGATGTTATGACCACCTCCAGCTCCATTAAAGCTTTTTGAAGCTTGTTCAAGTGCAAATCCTAAGTTTACTCCCTTACTTGTCATTTCCAGGGTTGTACGGCCTGAAATTTTAACTTGGTCGTGCATCCGTGAAAGGGTCACTACTGGCTTTTCTGGGTTTAAAATCTTTAAATCAATCCCTAACGTTGCTAGAGTACCCATAATCTTCTTTTTTTCCTTATCTTCAGTGTAAATGTATTGGACATTCTCCATCTCCTGAGAACCTTCCCTTCTGATCCAGCTTATCCCTTTAATAAGGGAGTTTTGATATTTTTTTAGAAATTCTACTCCTTCTGGTATAGCAGACTTCCTGTCACCTAGACAAATACTCAAACCAACAGCATGTTTTTTGTTTTTACCACAAGCATCCAGTATCTCTGCATATTTTTCCAGATTCCTGAGTGCAGGATCTTCTTTGGGAACACTGTATACTTGGCCAAAAATTTGAGGATTCAAATCAACTAAACGCTCTTTGAGATGGTCTTTCTCTTCATTGGCCAAGTCAGTAAATTTTATACCGTAAGAGATGCCTATTTTTTCTAAAAAACCCCGACTTCCCTCAAGATCTCCTGAAATCCCAGGGAGGGCTGGTTGAAATGTGTGAGCCAGAGCTTTGTAAAGTGGTTCTCCCTTCGAAGCGATTTTCAAATCTTCTTGTTCTTCTACAACTCCCGATTCAATGGCTTCACTGAGTATGGTTTGGTTGATCCCATGAAAACCATCATCGTATTGCATATCTCCAAATGCCCCTACAATGGCTAATTTTGCCAACTCTACTATTTCTAATGGGCGTACTGTGAGATATGTTACTCCAGAGGCACTTACATCTCGTGTTCCGTCTAATCCAAATAAATGGGGGTTTACATGCACTAAATTTTCTTTTTCATCACCAGTACTATCCATGGTCTGGTGGTGGTCGGCAATTATGGCTTGACCTTTGAGTTGGCCAATTTTTTCCACATAGCCACTGCCCATGTCACAAAAAAAGAAGAGTTGATATTTTTCCTTGGAAAGACGTTCAAGAACGTTGTCTTTTAGACGGGGTACTAGGGAAACATGAAATTTCCCACCTCCTCGGGATATGGCATTACAAATAACGCCAGCAGCGGATATTCCGTCTGAATCATTGTGGGAGATCACTCTCACCACATGATCCTCATCTAAATGCTTTTTTAGCAATTCAGATGCTTCTTTAGCTCTATTTAACAAGTAGTGCTGTTGATATGCGCCACTTTTGCTTGATTTTGACATAATAATTTCCTAATAAAGTATTACTGTTAGTTTTCATTAAATTTAAAATAATCAACATTCTTTATTGTTTGGAATTTTCTTATTAATCTTCTGGTTTTTTTTAGATTATTGTCGGAGTTTGTTAGTGTTTATGTTTATTTGACTTGTTACATTGTTTTGTTTTATTCAAGTTTTCTGTATTGTTCCCTTAAATATAGTTAAATTTGGTGGCTGAATTGGAATGTGTTTTCGATTGCAGCAAAAGTACATTCCCAACCGTTCTTTCGAGTAATTCTTTCGTTGGGCAATTTTTACATTATGCATAATGAATCTAATAGATTTATATGTTAAAAACTTATGTTAATATTAACCTATGTTAATATTAACCTAGCTTTGTCATTAGAATAAAATGATAAGTTTGATAGAACGTCGATAAAATGGTAAACAACGATTTAATAATATTGGGCATGATTTTCCTGATACCCAGCCACGGATACCAATTGAAGAAAAATATTCGAGAAACTGTAAATCCTTATTTCAAAATCAACAACAACGTTTTATATCCGGCACTGGCAAAAATGGAGAAAAAGGGATTAATTGAAGGAAAGGAGATGCCTGGAAAAGGTATCAACAAAAAAGTTTATCACATCACTCAAAAAGGTAGAAAACACTTACTGGAGATAGTAGCTAAGCCTACAGAGCCGGATATTGATAATTTTGAATTTATGGTAAAGGCTGTTTTTTTTGATTACATATCTAAAGCGAAACGTCTGGATGTAATTAAACCATTATATGAATCAAAAAGAAAGGAACTACAAGATACACTGGAGAAAAAACAGAAATATGGGGGAAATCTTTCTCCTATTGCCTTGGCCGTTTTAGAACATGGAATATGTGAGATTAAAAATTCTATAGATTTTTTAGAGAAGTTAATGGAGTTAAATTAATATTTTGACCATTTTTACATGTAAATTTATTGATATTGATCAAAAAAAGAACGTTGAGAAGGTATTATGGTAAATGAGTTCATAATTGAGGCGAATAATCTCTTTAAATCTTTTGGAGATTTTGTAGCAGTAGATAATCTAAATTTAAAAATAAAAAAAGGTGAAGTATTTGGATTTTTAGGTCCTAATGGAGCTGGAAAAACCACTTCCATCAAAATGATGGTAGGTTTACTTCGCCCAACTGGTGGCCAAATATTGGTTGATGGCAAAGACATTGCCAATGCAGATAGACTTAAAATTGGAATATGTCCTCAGGATATAGTTTTATGGGAAAGTCTTACATGTAAAGAGAGTTTGAAGTTCATGGGGGAAATGTACGAAGTTCCAGATGACCAATTGGAAACTAGAGTAGAAAGCCTATTAGAAGACCTCATACTAATGGATAAAGCAAACACGCTAGTTTCTAACTTATCGGGCGGTATGAAACGCAGATTAAATCTAGCTATGGCATTAATACACTCTCCAGAGATAGTGGTTCTGGATGAACCTTCAGAAGGACTTGATCCTCAATCAAGAAGAGTTCTGTGGAATTTCATCCGCTCATTGAGGGATAAAGAAGGGAAAACAGTTATTTTAACCACCCATTTGATGGATGAAGCAGACGGGCTTTCGGATCGCATTGCCATTATCGATCATGGAAAACTATTACGACTGGATACTCCTAAAAATCTTAAAAAAGAGTTTGGTGAGGGAGATATAGTGGAGATACACTTGGCTGATTCTAAAATGAATCAAGAAGTGATTTCTAAACTTAAAACCATGGAAACTATTGATTCGGTTACTGAAGTTGATGGTAAAATAAATATAAGGACTTTAAATGCGGTTGGAAAACTTCCAGGGATAATGAGTAATGTTAAGGACATGAATACTGAGATTGCTGATTTATCACTGCACCCCAATACATTGGAGGATGTGTTCATTGAATTAACTGGAACCAGTTTGAGGGAATAACATGAAATTCATTAGTGTAGCAATTAAAGATTTTAAAGAACTTATAAGAGACCGCAGAGGTCTTTTCATGATACTGCTCTTTCCCATGTTCTTCATGATTATTTTTGGAATCGTCTATGGGAATATGGGTCAAACTAATGAAACATATAATCTGGCAGTTGTTAACCTTGATGAAGGTGCAAAGATGCCTTTAACCAATGAAAAGGTTAATTTTGGGGATAATCTGACCGAAATTTTCCGTGATGTTGAATATGAAGACAGTGATGTTAAGTTATTTAATGTAATAGATACTTCAGAATCTTCTGCAAATAAGCTTATACAGCTTAAAGAAGCCGATGTTATGATTGTAATTCCTAAAAATTTTTCACAAACCACCGTAGATAAAATGGAGGATTCAATCACTGCGCAAACAACAGGAACAACATCATCTTATAATAATTCAAATAACGACACCCTTAAACTAATTATTAGCGGAGATTCATCAAGCATGGGCTTTGGAGTTTCTCAAGTAGTATTAATAAAAATTATAGACGAATATCAGGATAATCTGGTGGTCAATATTCAAAGCCAAGCATCAGGATCTTCTGTTGAACCTCTTAAATTGTTTGAGGGAGATGTAGAATCAGTCTCTGGTACTGAGTCTTTTTCACAGTTTGATTTTCTGGCGCCAGGAATGATGTTATTTGCAATTTTGCTCCTTGCCACTACAGTGGCAGCCAGTTTGACCAAGGAAGTGGAAAAAGGTACTTTAGCTCGTTTAAGAATTTCTAAAATGAGATCATTTGACATGTTATTTGGTGCACTCATTCCCTGGTCAGTAGTGGCAGCTATTCAGGTTTTAATTCTACTTACCGTTTCTTTGATAATGGGTTTCAACTGGCAGGGAGGTTTAAACTCCATTTTGTTGGCCATGTTTATAGGAGTCATTGGAGGAGTCGGTTCTATTGCATTAGGAATGATAATTGCCTCTTTTGCAAAAAATGATACTCAAGCATTTAATTTAGGTATAATGGTGGTGGTACCTACCAGTTTCGTGGTTGGAGCATTTTTCCAGCTTCCCCTGGTAGTTATAGGTGAAATCATGGGCAGATCCTTCCAAATATATGATGTACTCCCCTGGACTCATATTTTAAATGCATTAAAATCAGTTTTGATATATGGAAATGGATTGAGCGCCATTACTTATGACCTGGCCTGGAGTGCAGTTCTCACTACCATAATATTTATCGTAGGTATGGTATTGTTTTCCAGATTCAGATTAAGTGCTGAAAATTAATTTGTGACTCGATCAGCAGTTTAATTGTTAAATAAAAGTAAATTATTTGTTTAATTATAGGAGAAATATTAGTTCTCTTTTAAAAGGTCAGAAATTCGTTATTGACCATTTTAAAAGAGAATATTTTTAAATTACTTAACAAGTAGTGCTGCTTGTTTTGGTTCATATCTCCATCCTTCAGGTAAAACTCCTTCATTGGTGTAGTAGTTTACCAGTCTCCTGATTCTGGATTCGACTAATTGCAGTCCTCTTTTGGTGTGTAAGTCTTTAGGGTTTTCTTTGAGATGTTCTCTGATGTTAACAGCCTTTCTGATGAGATTCATCAAATCTTCTGGGTATTCTTCAGTCTGACCATGTTTTTCCAGTATGTGGGTAATCTTCATACCGGTTACACTTTTGACGTCTGGGATTCCATACTGGTCTCTAAGAATTACTCCTATGACACTGGCTGATTTCCCTTCTTTTCTTAGCTTTAAAATTATGTCTTCGATTTCTTCGGTTGAATAATCAACCCATCCTGGTTTTTCTACCATTTAATCACCTTTATAATCGTTAATATCTATTTTTTTACGCTGTGGTAATCTATGGGTTTGCATAGAAATTATAGATTAATCACTCATGATTGTGAAATCCTTGTACCAATGGGCAAAACTTTCCAGTGACCGCCGACGATGAGAGATCTCATTTTTCTTTTCTATTGTGAGCTCCCCAAATGTCTGATCATATGGTTCAGGTTTGAAAAGTGGATCATATGCAAATCCTTTCATTCCTTTTTCATGATGTGCTATGTGTCCACCGACTACGCCTAAAAAAATCTTGGGCTCGGTTTTGGGTGTTGCAAACCCAACCGCCGACCTGAACTCAGCGTAACGGTCTTGAACATTTTTCATCAGTTTTAAAATACCTTCATTACCCAGGGTACTCTGTACGTAGGACGAATATGTTCCTGGAAACCATTCTAGACTCTTTATGAACAATCCTGCATCTTCTACAATTACAGGGGTTTCCATTTTATTGGCAGCGTATTTTGCTCCATAGCAAGCAACATCTGTCAGTTTTCCCTGGATTTCGGGGTAGCCCAAATCCACATGTTCCAGTCGGATGTCAAATTGCTGGAATATTCCTTGGGCTTCTTTTACTTTGTGTTGATTACCAGTTATAAAGGTTACCTTCAAATTATCACTCCAATCAAACATGAGTTATAACTTATAAGTATCTTAGTATATGATCTAAGATGTATACCTTCCCCTTCTTTCAATTTCTTCGATTTTGGCTACAATCTGTTTATAATCATCTGCTTCTTGGTACCCGTTCAGTATGGAAATGAAACAATCCTGACTTATATCATGATGTATGCTACTAATTGCCTTTTTAAAGACCAATAAGTCCACTCCTTTATCTTCAACAAGATTGGAATTTTTTCCCAACCCAAAATCAATAAACACTACATCTGCTTCTTGACAGTTTTCATTATTTCTTAGGATGATGTTGCTGGTTGTAAGATCTCCATGAATTATCCCACAGTTATGCAGACGTGCGATGTTTACTCCAATATTGTTGGAAATGGCTCGTATTTGAGAAATATCCAGTTTAGTTTCTTCACTAAAAAGTTCTTTAACATTACTTCCTTTAACATTTTCCATAATAATGGTGGTTTTTTCCTCATCCACATGATAAACCAGGGGGGTGATAATTCCACACCTTTTTGATTCTCCTAGAAGTTTAACTTCTTTACGAGTACGTTTTTTTCGGAGATATAAGTCAATTTCCTTTATTCTATAACTTTTAGAAATTCTTTTTTTAGAAAGCACATCTTCTCCAAGATATTGATCTGCATATATGTTGGCTTCAGCCCCCTTAGCCATCATTTCAGGGGGAAGTTGAAGTTTTTGACTTGATTTTTCCATCCATGGAAGATCCACTTCATCGGTACGGTAACGTTGAATAACTTTGCTGTTTGAAATGTTTTGTTTAATTCCGTGCTGATGCATTAACATACCTAGCCAAGCAATCATAGCTCCATTATCACCACAATACTTCATTTCAGGCATGAAAAAATCAGCGTAATGATCTTGAGTCATAATATCGAGCATTTCACGAAGCCGCTTGTTAGCAGCAACTCCTCCCACTAATAACACTTCACTTTTCTTTGAATGTGCTAATGCGCGTTCTGTAACCTCTACTAACATTGAAAAGGCTGTTTCTTGTAAACTGAAACACACATCTTCTAAAGTTGCACCAGATTCAAACTGACGAATAGCGGCAGTGAGTAATCCTGAAAATGATAGGTCCATACCCTTCACCGTGTATGGTAACTTCAGATAATTATCTGATTTCCAAGCTAGCTCTTCTATTCTAGGACCTCCGGGGTGTCCCAGCCCAACTCTTCTGGCAAACTGATCTAAACAGTTCCCTATGGCAATGTCTAAGGTTTCTCCAAAAACTTGATAGCGCCCAGCATCAAAGGCAATAACTTGCGTGTTACCTCCACTAACATAAAGAGTTAATGGGTCTTGACAACACGTTGTCAATCTTCCTATCTCTATATGGCCTATGCAATGGTTAACACCAATTAGGGGGACTTTCAATAAAAGTGCCAAGCTACGTGCTGCGGTTGCCACTGTACGCAGTGCAGGTCCCAGACCAGGACCACGTGAGAATGCTACCAAATCAACATCCTCGATAGTTAATCCAGATTCTTTTAGAGATTGTTTAATCAGATGGACTAAATTTTTTGCATGATGTTCTGCAGCTTCACGAGGATGTATACCTCCTTTTCCTGGAATAAGGGCTTTACCTTTTGAGGCGAGGATAGTTCCATCAGAATCCACGATACCCACACCAGTTTTTTCTGCAGTTCCTTCTAATCCAATACAAATCACTCAGATCACCTCAATATCAACCGAAAATCCAATTATTAAGAATAAGGACTAACAAGTATTTGATCATTTATATCTTATTTTTTACTTCATATTCAGTAAATTATTGTTGTTCAACCAGTTTATTTTTATATATCATCTCATCCTATCTTTTTATTAATATGGTTAGAGTTTCTATCATTACCTAAAGTTGGATTGATAAATATGGACCAGGCTATAAAAAGTTACGGATCACAGAAAGTAATCCCTAAATTGCAGAATATGGATACATTATTTTTATGCGTAATTGCTTCTACATTAACCTCAAGAATACCTGGAATTACTGGTGCAGGCGCATCTCCTGAGCTCACTGATTACACACCTGCTGCTGATGCAGAGCTGATTGTACATGGTGAACCCCGATGCCTTCCAGAGATCCCCCAAACTCTTGTGAAAGGTCAAGCAGCTCCCACACCTGCAGTAATAACAAAAGCATCTTTAGAATTGTCTAAAATACCCTTTTTGATTGCAGATGCGGGGGCAGTGATTAAACCAAACATACCTTATCTTAATATTAATAATAAAGAGGGACAAAGTATTTTATCAGGGCAAGCGGTTGAAAACCCTGAAGAAATATATAATAAAGGCATAACATTGGGTGAAACTCTTTCGAAACTTACTAGTCATTTAATCCTTGGTGAAAGCACACCAGCAGGCACTACTACTGCCTTAGGTGCTTTAGCGGCTATGGGATATGATGTTTGGGATAAGTTAAGTGGCAGTACTCCAGACAATCCCCACGCACTTAAACGCCAAACAGTTGAAAAAGGGTTAAATGCTTCAGGACTAATTGATCAAATTCCTCTTGATCCATTTCAGGCTGTACAAGCTGTGGGAGATCCAATGATTCCTGCAGTAGCAGGCATAACTGCTGGAAGTACTGTACCAGTGACGTTAGCCGGAGGCACCCAGATGACAGCTGTGTGTGCATTTTTGAAAGAAGCTATACTGGATTTTTCCTTTGATGATGTTTCCATAGCCACCACAATCTTCGTGGCCACCGATGAAACTTCCGACATACACTACATTACCAAACAAATTGCACCAATTAACATATTTGCAGTTGACCCTGGATTTGGAAAATCAGACAATCTTGGTCTGAAAAATTATGTTAAAGGTGCAGTGAAGGAAGGTGCTGGGGCTGGTGGGGCAATGTTAGCCGCAAATCTTAAAGGAGTTCCCATCGAAGAAATAAGAATAAAAACCGAGGAATTATGTAAACAAATTTTTTAAACTCCTCATTGCGATGATGAAGTACTAATAGAGGAATTATGAATCCAAAAAAGAATATATCCAATAGGTGTAAATACATACGACTTTCTTACACTCTAAATTCTAACAGCCCACTCCATCCTGATCTTAAGGAACCACGCATTACTCCTAAAAATCAGATTTTAACAGGAGGTAATTATAACACTTCAATCATAACGGTAGAAAATCATTCAGGCACACATGTTGATGCACCGGCTCATTTTTTAAAGGATGGGAAGATTATATCTGACTATAGTGCAGATGAATTAGTTTTTTACAATTCAATCATTTGGGACTGTCCAAAAAACCGTGATGAACTGATTAATAAGCAAGATATCTCTCATTTTTTAAGTAAAAATAAAGTTTTAATTAAAAATATCGATTGTTTATTGCTCCGCACTGGTTTTGGAACATATCATGATGAGAATGCTAAGATATATTCAACACAAAATCCGGGTATTTCTCCTGGGGCTGTTTTTTATCTTCGTTGCCAACTTCCAAACCTAGCTTGTTTGGGTATTGACACGATATCCATGTCTCGTTATGGTAGGATGAAAGAGTCTATTGAAGTTCATCAGAATGCTTTTATGAATGTGGCCAGTTTAGGAAAACCTCTTGTTTTAGTCGAAGATTTAGATTTACGTGTTGTTGGGGAAGGGACTGAATTGATAAAAGTCTTGGTTGTGCCTTGGCAAGTTGACGCAATCGATAGTGCTCCCTGCACTGTTCTGGCTCAAATAAATTAATACGAATCAATAAAAAAGAGAATTAGATATGGGTTTATTTCCAGATCAGGGGTATTAAAAGGGTTAGTGCTCCAACTATCCAGCAGTAGTACGAAAAAATCAGGAGGTTGTGCTTTTGGATGTAATTCATCATGAATTTAACAGCCAAATAACTGAATATAGCGGATGATAGAAAACCACAGATTAATACAGCAATGTTTGAGTCAAAACTAATAATATCTTTGATTTGAATTAGTGCAGCACCTAATATTGCGGGTATGGATAATATAAAACTATATCGTGCCGCTAATTTTCTTTCAAGTCCTAAAAAAAGGCCTGATGCAATTGTGGACCCAGAACGCGATATTCCTGGTGCTATGGCAAATCCTTGGAATAGGCCTATGACCAGTGAATTTGAGAACGAAACTTCTTTTATCTTTTTTCCTTTTTTTCCACTATTTTTCTTTGAAATCCATTCTGCCGCCCATAGTATTACTCCAGTTATAAGTAAGAAGAATCCAACTGCTGTTAATGAGCTGAAAAGAAGTTCAAACTGGGTTTTTAACAGAACACCCATAAGACCTGCAGGTATTGTACCCACAAACACCAACCAAGTCAATCTTTTAAATGGGTCATTTTTCACACCATCTTTAAAGTTACCATGGGAAAGATCTATTAAACTAGAAAAAAAAGCTTTAATCATTGCTAATATGTCTTTCCAGAAGTATCCTACTACTGCTACTAATGTACCAACATGTAAGAGAGTGTCAAATGCCAAACTGGATTTTGCTCCCAGTAACTCTGGCAAAATAACCAAGTGGGCGGAACTGCTCACTGGTAGAAATTCAGTTAATCCCTGAACCATACCCATTATTATTGCTTGAATGATGTCCATTTATTATTCTCCATTATTTTTCATATATCTGTTAAGTAATTTCAAGAATGAAAAAGAGATTCGTTTCATTAAACCGATTATTCCAAACAGGATCAGTTATAACTTCTAAGTTAAAAGTTATAACTATTTCAATTTCTTTTTACATTTGAATCTGCACATTAAATTTAATTCAGTTAAATAAATAGTTTTTTCCAGAATTCAGACCTATTCGTGCATTATTTCTACCTTAATCATGGAAAAATTATTAATTGAATGATTTTCTCTATTGTTATTTTTTCATCCATTAAAAAAAGTGTTTATTTTAAAAAGGTAAGCCAACCGTAGGAATCTTCTGCTTTTCCCTCCAAAATGGCGAAAAAACGGTCCTGTAATTTTTTCGTAACTTCTCCCCTTGAACCATTACCAATAGTTATTCGGTCTACAGATCTTATGGGGGTTATTTCGGCAGCAGTTCCAGTTAAAAAGATTTCATCAGCAATATATAGCATTTCTCTGGGAATTTCTTCCTCATTAACTTTTAAATCCATTTCTCCAGCCAAAGTAATAATGGAATTTCTGGTTATTCCATCCAACAATGAAGAAGACCGAGGAGGGGTGTAAAGAATTTCATCTTTTACTAGGAAAATGTTTTCTCCACTGCCTTCACTCACCATGCCATGATAATCCAGCATAATAGCTTCATCATAATCATTGGAAATCGCCTCCATCTTGGCCAATTGACTGTTCATATAGTTGGAACCAGCTTTGGCCATGTTAGGCATGGTGTTAGGAGCCATACGGCGCCAAGCAGACACACCCACATCAACACCTTGTTCAAGGGCTTCTTCTCCCAAATATTTTCCCCAAGCCCAAACTGCTATAAGGCACTCTATGGGGCAATTTAGGGGATATACTCCAAGTTCAGCATAACCTCGGAATATCACAGGCCGGATGTAACATGCTTCCAAGTTATTGGTCTTTATAGTGTCTAAAACGGCCTGGCAGAAATCTTCTTGGGTGTGTGGGATTTTCATCCGATAGATCTTGGCAGAATTGTAAAGACGAGCTACATGTTCCTGTAAACGTAACACTGCTGGACCCTTTAATGTTTTATAACACCGTATTCCTTCAAAAACGCTTGATCCATAGTGTACTACGTGTGATAATGCGTGAACTTGTGCTTCTTTCCAATCAACGAACTTTCCATTGAACCAGATTTTCCCCGACTCTTCAAAGGCCATGGTTATCCCTCATTAAATTTAGTGATCTTTCCAGAATTTATTAGGTGGAACTAGTTATTAAATTGTTTTTACGACTACAATTAGATACCAAAATATTTAACATTGTTGTTATTAACGCACTATATGATGGAATTAAGGGATTATATTTAATTTGGGTATATAACTATCATTTATGGCTGCATGGCTCTTGTAACTGATGAAAAGTTTATTAATGCAGCTTAAAAATTTTTTTCGAAAAATGGATACTAATCTACAACTACCATTGCTATTGCTTCAGAGGCAGTCTCATTGAGAAAACATTATTCCGGAAATTCAAAACCAAAAGAAATCTTCATGATCACATGGCAAAAAGGAAAAACATGAAATTCATGTTAATTTTAAAACATACCCCACTCCTATTAACTTTCAGTCCCACAACTTGGAAAACTTTATATAATCTACCAGTCAAACCATGGAAGTGCTAACCATGGGCCGGTGGTCTAGGGGTATGATACCTCGCTTACAACGAGGTGATCAGGAGTTCGAATCTCCTCCGGCCCATTTGAAAATAATTATTTTTTTACCATAGTTTATTAGAAAAATCAGGATTCATGGCCAATGGGCCGGTGGTCTAGGGGTATGATACCTCGCTCACACCGAGGTGATCAGGAGTTCGAATCTCCTCCGGCCCACTCAATATTTTCATCACTATTTATCACGGGCAATCTCGGAGATTAGAAGTTGTCATAATAAAATTAAATTCTAGTTGTTTTGGATTAAGAATAATATTAGGTTTCTTAATTATTTGACATATATTTCTAGGTACTGGGGAATGCTCAGAACAAAATAATTTGTTTTCTATTGCAAAGGCTAATTATATTTTTTAAAGGAAAACAATAACCAGAACATAGATCACCAATACCACAAAGAACACAATGGTGCCTTTGGTCAGAATAGTGTTTAAATCCCGATCTGAAACCAGTACCAATCCATATGAGAGTACTGCTGCGATTAGTATTTTATAAATCCCGGATGTGGCAGCATTCATTCCTATCAAATAAGTTAATAATGACGATAACAAATAAACGATAATAATTAAAGACACGGTATTAGTGAGTATGGGCTTTATTCCTGAGTTTGGCAGTGAAAGGGTTTCAGACAATGATCCTCTACTTTTGGCCCTGTTTAAAGTAACTTTTCCCCTACTAAAAAAACTAGATGGAGTAGAAGAAGTTTTGGGAAATGATGAAGAAGTTTTTGAGGAGGGTTTGTATATTTCTGTTACTCCTTCTGCATCAGATTCATCGCTCTGATCGTATACTTCAGCACCACTATATTCATTTTTCTGGGCTGAGAATTTCTTGGCTAAAACCATTAAGCCATCTTTATCTATGGTTTTAATATTTCTACGGCTCGCATAGTTAATGGCGCTGTTGGTGAAGTAAGAAGTTGTCACGACTACTATTTTAGAAGCCTTAAGGGTTTTTGCCACCATTTCCATTTCTTTTAAAACGTCTAATCCAACTTCCCATCTATCATCATAATTTTTACATGAAACCACTACCCCTATATCGTCCAAAACGGTGGGAAGAACTCCATATATGTCTATGATGTGTCGGGAAGTTTGAAAGTTTCGGTAGACTTTGAAACCAGATTCTTCCATTACCCTTGCCATGAAATTTATTAATCTGTTTTTATCCAATTACCCCACCTTCGAAAAGGGATGTTTTAACACCAAATCATAATTTTAATATCTATAACATTATACTATTGTTTTCTACTTCTTTATACTTAAAACTGTTCCCATACGTAATCAAAAAGAATCACGCAAACTATTTAGAGGTGAAGATATATAATCTGCCTTTATGACCATTCTTCTTACTAATGATGATGGAGTTAACTCGTCTGGGATAATGGCAGCAAAAAATGCTGCTAAAAATCTCGGTAAAACTATTGTAGTCGCACCAGCCACCCAACAAAGTGGAATTGGCCATGCTTTAACTCTTTTTGAACCAATTAGAGTTACCAGCACAAACATGGCTGATGGAACGGAAGCCCACATGGTTTCTGGAACCCCAACTGACGCAGTGATCATAGGAATCTATCAAATAGCTCGTAAAAAACCAGATCTGGTTATTTCTGGGATTAATATAGGGGAAAATCTGGGTAAATCCGAATTTACAACTTCAGGAACCATAGGCGCTGCTATGGAGGCAGCAGTTCATGGAATTCCCGCTCTTTCAGTCTCCATACAAGTTACTCGTGGTGATATCAAGTTTCATGATGGTCATGTGGATATTGATTTTTCACATGCTGAAAACCTAACTGAACGAGTGGCTAGGATGATACTGGAAAAAGGTTTACCTAAAGGGGTTGATTTTTTAAATCTCAACATTCCCTCTAAACCCCAGAGTGATAAGATCAGACTCACAAGGTTGGGTGAGAGAATGTACCGAATACATATCAAAGAACGCTTGGATCCTCGGGGAAGGCCATATTATTGGATTGACGGTGATCCTGTGGAGGATGACCAAAAAGGTACTGATGTACACACTTTGAAACGTGAAAGATGCGCCACATTAACTCCTATTTCTTTGGATGCTACTTCTTCCTTGGAATTGATGAATGAATGGATGGAATAATAAAATCTTAATAACTAATTTTTGAATATTATTAATATATTCCTAATTTGCAGAATTAGTTTTTCATGTTTTCTTTTTTTATGATGAATGGAACGGTATTATGAAATATAAAAATATTTCAAATTAGAATTATTTATATCTAATTATAAAATTAAACATTAGAATTAATTGTTTAAAATAATAATTTTCTCCACTGCAAAAACATCACAAATAAAAGGGCCAGCACCTAAAATTTATTTCTAAGAATAATCATTAGCAATTTATAAAAAAATCTAACTATTAAAAAAGATGAAATTCATTGTTAAGAGGGATTTGATGGTTGCTCGGGATTATAGGAACCGGATAATAGAACAGGGGGCTTTTGTCCAGTACGTTGGAACCAAAACAAGGGGGATAGTTGATAAAATATCCACTAAAAACAGTGAGACATGGATTCGAATTAATTCCACTGGTCTTTTTTACCGTTCTGATTATTTGGTGTTGTTGGATCCAGAAGAACAGCCCATTAAAAAATCAAAGACGATTACCATTAAGGATAAGATAATTCACTCTAAAAACTATCGTAAAATAGCTCCCACTGAGATATCTGATCATACTGATGGTCCTGGATATGGTGGGGGATGAGCGAATTTTTATAGAATGATGCTTATCCTGCGGTTCAGTGTTTGTCTTTGAAATTGCGCTACATATTTCTACTGTAGAAAAATTTTTCATAGAATGAAAGGTTAAATTCAGATTAACTCATTGGTTTGGAAGACAATGTTCTACTGTAGAATATTTTCAGGGGTTTTCACATAATTCAGACATGAATTTTTCAACTGTAGAATAAAATTAAAAGAATGCTATTAATTTATTAGTCTCGAAATTAGTTAAATATAGATTATAATACTTTAATCCCAAGTATGTCTTTAGCACCTTTATAAACGGCCTTTGCAATCTGGGCACTTCCAATCGAACCAGAAGTAGGGGGAATCTTTACTACTTCGCCAATGTTTTCAACTTCATCTTTAAGCTTACCGAAAAAATCAAATGGATTTTTCATGGATCCCACCGAGCCAGTAAGCACCACACCTTCAATTTCATTATGTGCAATCCCTGCTAATCCATAAATTTCCATGGTGATGGTCATAAGCATTGTTTTCAGGGCTAGTTCAGCCTTAGGATCCCCTTCCTGGTATTTTCTTAGTAGAACTTCCTTTGCCTTGGCCACCTTCTCATCTATCTCTGCAACTTTAACTGCCCCTGCACGTGAGAAACACTCATTCGCAGTTCGCATACCGTCATCTATGTCACGAATCATTTTTAAATCTAAAGGGCCATGTATTATGCCCATAGAGCCTAAACAAGCATCAATTGCTCCTCTGATTCTTCCATTTTCAAGGAGAATGCTGACAGTGTTCGAACTAATATCTGAAACAATAAAATTTTCAAAACCAGTTTTTAGATGGGCATTGTAGCAAATACTAACCTTTTCAGCACTGGCATGATGTGAATATGCTTCACGAAAAAGAGGGTCCATAGAAGGAGTACCTTGGTGAAGACCAGGTATCAATACAGTGGGGACATCTGATTTTCTAATTTCATCATAAACAGCTGTACCTCCTCCTGTAACTTTCCCTGCACCTTCAATTGAAAGAATGCCTCTATTTTTAACCTTATTTAAGGGTGTTATCTTAGTTAATCCATCCCCCATGGCATAGGTGATAGCCATTAATTTAATGTGTTCTGTTTCAACCCTCTTTGATAGTTCTGCTAGAGCAGAAACATCTCCTGATGAGAGTTCATCCCTTCCAATCTTAAAATGAGTGGTGTTATCTTCCAAAATTGTAAAAGAAACACCAGTTGTGCCATGGTCCATCCCCACAAATACCATTTAGATCACCAGCTAGGTTGGGAATTTAGTTGTATACTATTCCACGATTTTATAGAAAAATATAGAAATCCAAGGAAAAAAAGTTATTTTTCAAGACCACAAAGCTTGCGAAGCTTCTTTCCCTGCTTTTCAATTTCTAATTCATTTTCAATGTCACGCATACGATTCAGCTGCGGTCGCCCGGCTTGGTTTTCAAGAGCCCATTCTTTGGCGAATTTGCCTGTTTGAATCTCTTTCAGTATTTGTTTCATTTCCTTTCTAGATTCTTCGGTTATAATCCTGTCTCTACGGCTGAGTCCTCCGAATTCAGCGGTGTTACTCACATCATTCCACATACCAGCAAAGCCTTTTTGATAGATCAGGTCCACAATCAGTTTAAGTTCGTGACAAGTTTCAAAGTAAGCAACTTCTGGCTGGTAACCACCTTCAACAAGGGTTTGAAACCCTGCTTTTATCAGTTCAGTGGCCCCCCCACACAGAACGGCCTGTTCACCGAAAAGATCAGTTTCAGTTTCTTCTTTAAATGTTGTTTCCAGGACTCCAGCTCGAGTGAGACCACTTCCCTGGCCCATGGCTAGGGCAACTTGCAGAGCATTACCTGTGTAATCCTGTTGCACTGCCACCAGTCCAGGAACACCAAATCCATCTAAGTACTGTTGACGGACAGTGGAACCAGGTCCTTTAGGCGCTATCATGATTATATCAACGTTTTTCGGCGGTTTTATGTACTGAAAATGAATATTGTATCCGTGGGAGAAGCTAATAGCGTTGCCCTGATTAATTCCGGGTTTTATAGATTTTTCATAAACTTGGGCTTGGATTTCATCAGGAATGAGTATATGAATAACATCAGCTTCTTTGGATGCTTCTTCAACAGTCATAACTGGCATATCATGTTCAATGGCTGTTTCCCAAGAATCACCATCTTTGCGAAGTCCAACAATAATATCCAATCCACTTTCTGCCATGTTTCGTGATTGTGCCATTCCTTGGCTGCCATATCCAATAACGGCTATGGTTTTATCCTTTAATACATCCATATTCACGTCTTTTTCGTAGTAAATCTTCATACAATGTCACCTCTTTTAAAAATTAAAGGGGAATGCAATTGGGGTATTTAAAAAAATTTCTGCCCAAATCTCTATGTAAATAGTTGATGGAGTTCATTAATAAAGTTTGCCTGATTTAACTTGGAAATAGAATCGAAAACATCTAAAGGCTATTATTAACAAAATTTAAGGTATTAGTTCTTGTTTTTTTATAAAATTTTTAACTATTGGATATAAGATGGGGTTGCAGTAGAAAACTCCCTAAATAGTTTTTGAACCTCTTGATATAGCTGTTGGCCCTGTTCTAGCAATTTCTTGGATACCAAAACTCTTTAATAGGTCTATCAAGGCATCTATCTTTTCTGGGGTGCCGGTAATCTCCAAAGTTAGATTTTCAGGCCCTACATCGACTATTCTTCCCCTGAAGATGTTTGCATACTGAATTATTTCGGAACGGGCTCTTTCTGAAGTAGCATGTGTTTTGATCAAGCATAATTCCCGAGTCACAGTTCCATCTGCATTTAAATCCCTAACTTTGATTACCTCGATGATCTTGTTGAGTTGTTTGGTTATCTGTTCCAGAACTTTATCATCACCCGTTGAAATAATGGTCATACGGGCCAAACCTTCCTGTTCAGATGGTCCTACAGTGATACTGTCAATGTTGAATCCCCTACGGGTGAATAGGCCGGCAACACGTTGAAGCACACCTGGTCGGTGCATCACTATGGCACTTATTATGTGGCTTCTAAGTTCGTCCATTTAATCACCCCCAGTTTCCTTGGCAGAAAATTTGTGGGGTATTTCATCAGGATTTCCCCTTTCAACCTCGTCTTCTCCAATGATTTCTGTTAGACCGCACCCTGGAGGTACCATTGGCAAAATTTCGTTGGGATCGATCATCACATCGATAAGACTGGGTTCCCCAGATTTTAAAGCTTCTTGAAGTGTTTCTTTCATATCACCTGGGCGTTCTACCCGGTAAGCATTTACTCCAAATGCTTCAGCAAGTTTAACAAAGTCAGGCATAGCCTTGAGTTTGGTATGGGATATCCTCTCTTCATAGAAAAGTTTCTGCCACTGGAATACCATTCCCAAGTAGCGATTATCCATGACACAAACCACTACAGGTATATCATACTCTTTAACTGTGGCTAGATCCTGACACACCATTAAAAAGCCGCCATCTCCGCAAACTGCAACTACATCATTTTCCGGCATGGCAACTTTGGCTCCCATTGCTGCTGGGAAGCCGAAACCCATTGTTCCCAGACCACCTGATGATATGAATTTTCGAGGATTCCTGGAAGTGAAATAATGGGCCATCCACATCTGATTCTGGCCAACGTCTGTAGTTACAATAGTTTCATCAGTCACTGCTTCTGAAATCTCTTTAATTACTTGTTGAGGTTTCAGCGGCATTTCTTCAAATGAGAGGCGAGGCAAGCATTTAGCACGGAACTTGCTCACGTAATCTACCCAACCGTGGTTGTTATGGTTTTTACTCTGTGAAATCGCCCGTATTAGGTGTGAAAGTATGATTTTGGCGTCTCCAACAATTGGTAGGTCTACTGGTATATTTTTTCCAATTTCTGCTGGATCGACATCAATGTGAATTAATTTGGCGTTAGGTGCGAATTTAGCCACATCTCCAGTGGTACGGTCCGAAAACCTACAACCTATGGCAATAAGGCAATCACATTCGTCAACTATCATGTTTGAGACTTTTCGTCCATGCATTCCCAGCATTCCCAATGACAATGGATGATCTTCTGGGAAACTACTTTTGCCCATTAGTGTGGTGGTAACTGGCGCTTCAATCAATTCTGATACATGTTTAAGTTCTTCAGATGAGTTAGAATGTATTACTCCTCCGCCAGCAAGTAGAACTGGCTTTTTACAGTTAAGTATCATCTCTGATGCCCTTTTCACTTGAAGGGGGTGTCCTTTTTTTGTGGGCTTATAACCTGGAAGGTCAATGGTTATGTTTTCTGGATATTCTAATTCTCCTTCTTGAACATCTTTAGGTAGATCAACGACTACAGGGCCGGGTCTGCCTGTTCTGGCTATGTAAAATGAAGATCGAATCATTTCAGGTATTTCAGATGGTTTCATTGCCTGATAACTGTGTTTACTGATGGGCATGGTTATGCCGATGGTGTCAACTTCCTGAAAGGCATCATTACCAATCAAAGGAGTTCCTACTTGTCCTGCAAGAGCCACTATAGGGGCAGAATCCATATAAGCCGTGGCTATGCCTGTCACCAGGTTTGTAGCACCAGGACCAGAGGTACCTATGCAAACACCTACTTTACCGGAAGCCCGAGCATAACCATCTGCTGCATGGGCTGCGCACTGTTCGTGCCTTACCAGTATATGTTTAAGGTCAGAATCGTAGATTACATCGTACAAGGGGAGTAAGACTCCTCCAGGATATCCGAAGACCACGTCCACTCCTTCGTCGGTTAGTGACTTAATTATGGCTTGACTGCCTTTCATATTAACACCTAATTGTGTTTAATTTTTAAAAAAATCATGATTCTTTAAACAATAAAACCATGACTTGATTTATCATATGCCGATTTTAATTGTCATGGTATATGTATTTTTTAGTTGATTTCTGGAAATCTTGAACTCTTTTATTTATTAAATTTTGATCTTACTACTTATGAAATAAGACATGAATTATATGTGTGTGAAAATTAAGATGTTTATTCAAGATAAATGGAGGATTTAATATGAAGATTCTAGTGGTAGGAACTGGAGCAAGGGAACACGCAATTTGCCAAGCATTGCATAAAGAAGCCGATCTTTATTCTTTAATGAGCAATCTAAACCCCGGAATTGCTCGCATATCTCAATTCAAAATTGGTAGTGAGATGGATATTCAGGGAGTGAAAAAACATGCTTTAAATTTAAAGGTTGACATGGTCGTAATAGGGCCTGAAGCTCCTTTAGAACATGGGATTGTGGACATTCTTCATGAAGTGGGAATTCCTTGTGTTGGTCCCACACAAGAAGCTGCCAGGATTGAAACAGACAAAGCTTTTATGAGAAACCTTTTTGTTAAACATAAAGTTCCTGGATCCATAGCATATGGGGCTTTTGATAATGTAGAAGATGCTGGTGAATTTATCGATGACTTTGGAAAGGATGTAGTGGTAAAACCTGTTGGTTTAACTGGGGGTAAGGGCGTTAAAATAGTGGGAGAACACTTAAAAAATTCAGCAGATGCCAAATCTTATGTTAAAGAGATTATTGATAACAAAATCGGGGGACATGCCAGTGTAGTTATTGAAGAACGGCTGGTGGGAGAAGAATTCACTGTGCAAGCGTTAGTTGATGGCGACAATTTAGTGCCAATGCCTGCTGTTCAGGACCACCCCCATGCATTCGAAGGAGATCAGGGGCCCATAACTGGTGGAATGGGATCTTATTCTGAGAAAAATGGCCTATTACCGTTTTTGGAACAAAAAGATTATGATGCGTCGGTCCAAATCATGGAAAAAACTGTTAAGGCAGTTAAAAAGGAAGTTGGACCATATAATGGTGTTCTTTATGGCCAATTCATGCTTTGTCGCGATGGGCCTCGTTTGGTGGAGTACAATGCACGTTTTGGCGATCCTGAGGCCATGAATGTTCTACCTATCTTGGAAACTAGTTTATTAGAACTTTTCCAAGGCGTAATTGATGGAAATATTAAAAATGCCAATTTTAAACATGAAGCAACGGTATGTAAGTATTTGGTACCTACTGGATATCCTGATAGTGGGAGTGCTGGTCAACCTATTCGTGTAGATGAAGAAAAAATACAAGCAGAAGGTGGTATGGTATTCTATGCTGCAGTTAACGAGAAAAATGACGAAGTTCTAACCACAAGTTCTAGAGCTTTGGCTGTGGTAACTACTGCAAATGACTTGCCTGATGCAGAAGAAAGATGTGAACGGGCCACCAAATATGTACATGGGGATTTGTATCATCGCAGCGACGTGGGAACCAGACAACTCATTGATAAACGTATTCAGCATATGATGGAAATAAAGAAATAAAAATAATATTTCCATAACCAGTTATTAATCCATATCGGACGATTCATACCATCTCTCAAGAAATGTCTACTATCCACCACACCAAAAATAATGTGTAAATAGACGTTTTCCTTAGAAATTGCATAAAAAACTATGAACAAATTGTTATGACCATTTAAATGAGAAAATCATCAAGTATCATGAAATATGGGCTTGCAACGTTGAAAATTTTTAAAATACAAAGAAAAACCAAAAAAAAATTGAAAAACAACTTCCAATCAGAATAATATGTAGGGTGGTTGATTTGGAAGAAATGACAAGGGAGTTCACAAAATTTAAGTAAAAGTATCCCAGATATTTTTATTTCAATGAAACTCCAGAATTCATATTTAATCAATTCAATAATAATTAATTCGGGATGAACCTATGACGCACCTTTTATCTGCATTAGATGCTCAAAACAATGTATGGAGCATACTTAAAGAAGCTAAAGAGTTTAAAGAAGGAAACAGTTCTAAAAAACCGTTAAAGAATAAATCATTGGCTATGGTTTTTGAAAAAGCTTCTACGCGGACGCGAATGTCCTTTGAAGTCGGCATGTATCAATTAGGGGGGCAACCCCTATATTTGTCTGCATCTGATCTTCAATTAGGACGAGGAGAAATTATTGAAGACACAGCCCGGGCAATGAGTCGTTACGTTGATGGGGTCATGATAAGGGCACATAAACATGAAGATGTCCTTCAATTTGCCCGATACTCTGATGTACCTGTTATCAACGGTTTAACTAATCTAGAACATCCTTGTCAAGCTTTCACGGATATTTTCACTATCAATGAACGAAAAAATACCCTTGACCTTCAAATGACATTCCTGGGTGATGGTAATAATGTTTGCAATTCATTATTATTGGCTGCGGCTATGGTGGGTATGGACGTCACTGTAGCATGTCCTAGTAGCTATGAACCAGATTCAATAATTTTAAAGGACGCCCAGAAAGTAGCCAGAAAAACTGGTTCGGTACTAAAGATCATCAGTGATGTTCAAGACGCGGTAGCAGGCGCTGATGTGATCTATACTGATGTTTGGGTTAGCATGGGCGATGAATTAGAAGAATCTCAACGATTAAATGATTTAAGGGATTATCAAGTTAATCAGGACCTTTTAAATTTGGCGCATCCTGATGCAATTGTTCTACACTGCTTACCTGCTGTTCGTGATCAGGAAATAACCGAAGAAGTTTTAAACGGACCCCAATCTGCAGTGTGGGATCAGGCTGAAAATCGTTTGCACGTTCAAAAGGCCATTATGAACTGGCTCATGGGATAAAATTATTTTTTCAAAAAAATGAAATGAATCAATTCTATTATTTTTTTTCATAGGTGCTTTTAATTATTACATTGAATTTGGGGCGTCTATTCCTAATAGATTGAGGCAATTTTTGATAGTTATTCTGGATTTATCAACTAATAATAGTCTCAAAATTTCTTTATCAGATCCAATAACTTGCACGGATTTGTAGAATTTATTGAACGTACCAGCCATTTCCATGGCGTATTGGGCTATTGGATGGACTCTAAGATCTCTTGCAGAATTTTCTACAATACTAGTGAATTTAGCAATGTTTTTAATGAGGTCAATTTCCAGTGTATTCAGTTCAGAAAAATCCAATGTGTCGATTTCTACGGATAACTTGCCTGTTGCTGATGCTTTTTCCAATAATTTGCAAGCCCTAGCATGTGCATATTGTATGGATGCACATCCTTTCTCAAAACTCAACGCTTCATCCCATTTAAAAACTAAATGTTTTTCTGGAGATAAACGGGCTATAAAGTAACGTATGGCTCCAATACCAATTATTTCCGCGATTTCTTTAGATAATGATTCGTTTAATTCTGGCCTTCTATCTTTCAATTCACTTTGGGCCCTTCTGAATGCTTCATCCATTAACTGATCCACACTGATGAATACTCCTTTCCTAGTGGACATAGATCCTTCAGGGAGAGTAATGAACTCATAAAAGATAACTTCTGGTTTTTTTCCTCCCAAAAGTTCCAATGCAATTTTAAGCTGGTCAATAGCCAGTTTGTGGTCGGAACCAAGAACATCTACCACCCAATCCGACTGTTCAGATTTTTGCAGGTGATAAGCAAGATCACGTGTGGTGTAAAGAGAAGTTCCATCTGAACGGGTGAGAATTAGTTCTTTTTCAATACCATAATCTGAAAAATCCAAGTAAAGGACATCATTCTGGCTGGTATGGTCTTTCAAATTTTCCAGTATTTTGTCTACGGAACCATCTCTGATAAACTGACTTTCCCAAACGAAACGGTCGTGGGTGATCTGAAGGCGTTGTGATGTTTCTTTTATTCCTTCCAAACACTTTCTGACAACGCTTTTAAACAGGAATTCCAATTCTTCTGGGTTTTTTTCTTCATAAATTCTCAAAATAGTGTTTACTTGATTTTTAACATCTGAATTTTCTTTTAATTCCTGATTAACCTTGAAATAAAGTTTGCCTATCTCTACATCTGCTTTTTCATCTGTATCCAGATGATAATCTAGGTTTTGAAGGCCCCAGACAATCATTGCAATCTGTCGTCCCATATCATTTACATAGTACTGTGTTTCGACTTGAAAACCGGCTGCTCTAAGAATACGGGCCAATGAATCGCCAATTATCGCGTTACGAATATGACCGATGTGTAATGGGCCGTTGGGGTTGGCAGAGGTGTGTTCCAGGATCACTTTAGTGTTTCTGTCTTGAAGTGAACCATAATTTTCATGTACAGATTTTAAAACCAACTTAAAAAAAGTTTCATAATCTAAATAGAAGTTTAAATAAGGGCCTACAGATTCCACCTTTTTAAATGGAGATTTTACTTTTAATACATCTTTAATTTGATTTGCAATGTCAACTGGAGAACTTTTTTGCTGACTTACTAATTGGAATGCCACTGAAGTGGCCAGATCACCCATGCTGGGATCGGGTGGTTGTTCAAACTTAATATCTCTAATTTTTTCCCATTTTAGGGAGTCTAATGCCTCTATAACTGACTTACGGGCATTTTTTTCCAGAATTCTGTACATAACTTCACCTTTATGAGCTTAAATTTATGTAATAATAAGTTACTCTTTATGATATTACCAATAAATGAAAGTATCAGTGGATTAAAGTCCACGAATTAATAGGGTGATATAACCTATTTTAGGGATCACCAGCGGATGGTCTCCGATTGCAATTACTTTAGCTTTAACTTGGGCTCCTGATACTAGTGCAGGGTCTGCCTTAGAGTTGTTATCGCCCTTGGTAATATAATATTTTTTTCCATCTGAGCCTTGTTTTATGCCAATAATTCGATGAATAACTGGTTCTGCAAACCAAGTTGCATCATATATGATAATGTCTCCTATTTTAAGATCTTCGACATCCATCTCGCTGATGCCCATGAAGTTTGTTTTTTCAATTATCACCACATCTCCACGATAAAAGACTGGTTCCATGCTTCCGGATACCACTACGTTAAGATGTTGTGCCAAAATTAATCCCAACAAAATAATGGCAAGGTAACTAATTATTTCCCGGTTTGTGCTGGTATCATTTTCTTCGGAGCGGTTTGAATTTTCATCATACCTTTTTTGACTTTCCGAACTCCTTTTGACCATTAAACCACCCGATTTAAAATGGCTCCTTTATCTGCAGAGCTTACTAATTTACTATATCGTGATAACCATCCTTTCAATTTCTTTTTGGGGTGTTTTACTTTACGAATCCTTCTCTGGATCTCTTCTTCTTCTAACATGAGTTCCAGTTTTCTGCGTGGTATGTCAATTTTGATTAAGTCTCCATTTTCAATAACAGCTATAGGGCCATTTGCCATGGCTTCTGGCGAAACATGGCCTATGCATGGCCCTCGAGTACCACCAGAAAATCTACCATCAGTAACCAGTGCAACTGAGTCTAATCCTCTTCCAGATATGGCTGAAGTAGGGTTTAACATTTCCCTCATTCCGGGACCTCCTTGTGGACCTTCATAACGGATAATGACCACATCACCATCTGTGATCTTGTTTTGGAAAATGGCTTGCACACATTCTTCTTCACTATTATAGACTTTTGCCGGCCCTTCATGTATTAACATATCCTCAGTAACAGCAGCTTGCTTAACAACAGAACCATTGGGGGATAAATTACCTTTAAGAACCGCAATACCCCCTTCACTGTGCACAGGATTGTTTGTTGGGCGGATTACATTATCATTATTGACTCTAGCATCTTTGATATTTTTTTTCAAGGATTGTCCAGTACAAGTAAGATTTTCTCCTTTGATTTTATCTTTTAGAACCTTTAAAATAGCAGGTATGCCTCCGGCTTTATCTAAGTCCAACATCGTATGGGGGCCTGATGGACTTATAGCAGTTAAATGGGGAATTTTCCTGCTGAGTTCGTCAAAAAGGTCTAAATTTACTCTGACTCCTTTATCATATAGTTCATAGGCTATAGCAGGTAAGTGAAGGGTGGTGTTACTGGATCCTCCCAGTGCTAGATCCACAACTACTGCATTAAAAAATGCATCTTGAGTCATAATCATAGAGGGGGTGACGTTTTTTTCCACCAACTCGATTATTTTTTCTCCGGATTCCCTGGCCATCTGGATCTTCTTGGAATCCACTGCATGAGTAGTTGCGCAGTAGGGTAGGCTCATTCCCATTGCTTCGGTAAGACATGCCATACTATTGGCAGTGAAAAGACCAGCACACGATCCTGCCCCAGGACATGCGCATCGTTCTAACTCATCTAACTCTGTTTCGCTCATATTCCCTGCGGAAACTTTTCCCACAGCTTCAAAAACATTAATAAGATCCACAGCTTCTTCTTTGTATTCTCCAGGTAGCATAGGGCCACCAGTAACTACAATAGATGGGATATCTAGTCGGGCCGCCGCCATAAGCATGCCTGGCACTATTTTGTCACAAGTGGGCAAAAGAACTAGGGCATCCAAGCTATGGGCTTGTGCCATACTTTCCACGGTGTCAGCTATAATTTCGCGACTGGCCAGGGAGTAACGCATTCCTTCGTGGTTCATGGCGATTCCGTCACAAATAGCCATGGTGTTGAATTCGAAAGGAACGCCTCCAGCTTGGCTTATCCCTAGTTTAACAGAATTAGCAATCTGTTTTAAATGAATATGTCCTGGTACTATGTCTGTAAAGCTGTTAGCAATGCCTATAAACGGTCTTTCCATTTCAGCATCAGTCACACCGCATGCCCTCAAAAGGGAACGATGGGGTGCCCTTTTTATTCCCTTTTTAATTTTATCGCTTCGCATTCTATCACCCGTGAGTTAGAAATAAACTGGTTAAATTATAATAATATAAAATATGTCATTTAATCTTTTAAATGCTATCTCTCTAAACAAATCTAATATTAATTCATCAACTCTCTATCTTATAATACTCAATCATCAATCTATTTTCATTTTGGATAATTTTTTATAGGATTTGTACTTTTTTGAACTGAATATTGTCTTTTCGTCTTGAAATTTTAATCTTGTGATGACATGTTTACATAGCACTAAAAGGAAGAAATTCGTAAAAAAACCAACAATATCCTTATTAACAGTTTTATTTTTAATCCTTTTATTGGAACTATGTACCAAGTTTCCCATTTATTCTTTGGTTATTATCTTTTGTTTGCTGATGATTACATAACATCTCACGATATAACGTAACAACCCGTTTAAATAGTGATTAGAGCATTACCACTTAAATTGTTTTTAGCCTTAGCTTTTGATAAGGAGTTTAAGTCGCACATATGGGGGTATATTTTTTTAAACATTGACAATTGTACAATGATGATGCCAAAACTTTATTAAGAGACTTCGGTTATTAATTTAACTTCAATACTCCATATTATGTATTTTTTCCAAGTGGTATTGGTTAATTAAGATCAAATTAAAAATTAAATTATCTATAGTCAAGTATACTTAAATCAGAGAAGTAAACGATAAGTTTAGTTAATTGAACTATCCTCATTAAAACCCAAGTTGGTATGATACCCTTTTTATCATGTTAATATCTACATCTACTAATTGCCATACAATTTAGGGCGTGTGCAGTGAAGTAGTCACGATTCGTTGAAATGGGAGATATTATTAATCGGTATGGCTAGTTAATAATTCAAAATTTAGAAAAATTCTTCATCACACCAAATTTATTCTAAAAAATTTCGGATAATTGAATTATGCACTTTTTTATGTTAGTAATAATTATATTCAATTATTCTTGGCAAAAGGATCTGGTTTAAATATTATTTTTAGATTAGTGTATTTAATATGGAAATTTAATTCATAAGAAATTTGGAGATAAAAATATCTAGCATTTTATCTTAGAAGTAGCTTATAAATAACATCAAGACAGAACTTTATTTTTAGTGTATCAGTCTTGACAGTAATAACACTATTATAGTTATTTATCTACAGGTGGTAGCATGCGCATACTTTTGATTCATTCTGATCATTTGAAGTACCAGACCAAATCTAAAACAAGAATTGCAGAGAAAATTAGTGAAGAGGAGAAAGCCGGTGAGTTTATAAATGCACTGGTTGTTTTCACTGCCGTTGAGAAAGAAGATGAGGCAAAACCAGAAGAAATTGCCGAAAATGCAGTAAAAGAAATAATTGATGTTTTCAGGAATGTTAAAGCGGAAAATATTGTAATATATCCCTACGCTCATTTAAGTTCCTCTTTAAGCTCACCAAAATCTGCTAAAACTATTCTCACCAATATAGAATCAAAACTGGCCAAGATGGACTTACCGGTTAGCAGAGTTCCTTTTGGATGGTATAAATCTTTCGAAGTTTCATGCAAAGGACACCCATTATCAGAACTTTCAAGAAGTATTACTCCTCTATCATTGCCAAAAGAAGAAATAGAAGAAAAAGGGGAAAAATCACAGTTTTTTATTTTATATAATGGGGAATGCACCGATCCTGAGCAATTCGATGATTTTAATCAAGATATGAAGAAATTGATGGATTATGAACTGGGTCGAGGCGAATCAAGTGGTGAAGAACCACCTCACGTGAAACTCATGAGAGAAAAGAAATTGGCAGATTATGAACCTTCTGCTGATGTAGGACATCTTAGATGGTATCCTAAAGGTAGATTGATAAGAGATCTTCTTTCTGATTATGTTTACACTCTGGTAACGGACCACGGAGCAATGCCAGTTGAAACTCCTATAATGTACGACTTGGCTGATGATGCAATACGAGTACATGCCGAAAAATTTGGAGAACGTCAGTACCGTATGGGCGGGGGTAAAAAAGATCTCATGCTCAGATATGCTTGTTGTTTCGGAGCGTTTAGAATCCTGTCTGATTCATTTTTAACTTGGAAAAACCTACCAGTAGGCATATATGAGCTATCAACTTACAGTTTCCGACTGGAGAAAAAAGGTGAAGTGGTAGGTTTAAAAAGACTACGGGGATTTACTATGCCTGATTTACACACTGTATGTGTTGACTTAGCTCAATCCATGGAAGAGTTCCAAAAACAGATAGAAATGTGTAAAAAGACAGGTGAAGACTTAAAAGTTAATTATGAAGTTATTATTCGGACTACTGCGGAGTTCATGCAAGAGAACAAGGACTGGATCAATCATGCGGCAGAAAAGATAGGTAAACCAGTTCTCTTGGAAATTTTACCCGAAAGAAAGCATTACTGGGTATGTAAAATGGATTTTGCAGCGATTGATTACCTTGGAAGGCCGATTGAGAATCCTACTATTCAGATGGATGTAGAAAGCGGAGAAAGATTTGGAATAACTTATATTGACTCGGAAGAGCATGATAATCATCCTATAATATTGCATTGCAGCCCCACTGGAAGTATTGAACGGGTTATCTGTAGTTTACTAGAAAAATCAGCGTTGGACATGAAAGAAAAAGCGCCCATGTTACCTTTGTGGCTTGCACCCACTCAAGTCAGGATTATACCCATTACAGAAAGGCATTTAGAACACGCTGCCAAGTTAGCACGGGAACTCCGCAACGCCCATATCCGGGTGGATGTGGATGAACGGCCCGAGACAGTGGGTAAGAAAATCAGAAGTGCAGGGGGAGAATGGGTACCATTTGTGATTGTAATTGGAGATCGTGAACTGGAAGGTGCGGAATTAACTATAAATGTAAGAGAAACTGGTCAAAAGGTTTCAATGGGCCTTCAAGAATTGATCGATATTATCCGGCTAGAAACTAAAGGAATGCCTTACCGGCCATTACCTCTTCCCATGAATATTTCTAGAAGGGTTAATTTCTGATTACACATTAATTATAAATGTAGGGGGTAATTCCATGGAAAAAACGCCTTTATCTGAAATTGAAAATAGAATGGGGAAATTTAAAGAGGTCATGTCTGAAGTTGATCCTGAGTGGGATATGGCTGTAATTTTTAGTAACATTAATCTTTTTTATTTCACTGGGACCATGCAAAACGGGATGCTGCTTATTCCCAGAGATGAAGAACCAACATTTTGGGTGAGGCGTAGTTTCCAGAGAGCACAAGATGAATCATTTTTTCCAGATATAAAGCAAATGAATAGCTTCCGTGACGCAGCAAAACATATGAGTAAACTTCCAAATAGTATACATCTTGAAACAGAAGTTGTGCCTTTAGCACTATATCATAGATTTCATAAACATTTTCCTTTTGATGATTTTAAACCTTTAGATTCTTCTATAGCTTCAGTTAGATCTGTAAAAAGTGAATATGAACTTTCATTAATGAGAAAATCTGGTAAGATACACCAACATGTATTAGAAGATATAGTGCCTAACATACTTTGTGAAGGGATGAATGAGGCTACTCTTGCATCAAAAATATTTTCTATTTTGATAGAGGAAGGCCATGATGCTGTGACTCGTTTTGGAATGTTTGACACTGAAATTGTTGTGGGACATGTGGGTTTTGGTGAAAGTTCACTTTATCCAACATCTTTTGATGGTGCCAGTGGAAATTATGGTCTTAGTCCTGCAGCACCAGTTTTAGGAAGCCGTGATAGGAAATTAAAGAAGGGAAATCTTGTTTTTGCTGATGTTGGTTGTGGAGTTGATGGCTATAACACTGATAAGACTATGACTTACATGTTTGGTTGTTCATTACCTCAACATGCCATTGATGCACACCAAAAGTGTGTTGAAATACAAAATGAAATTGCAACCATGCTTAAACCTGGAGCAATTCCTTCCGACATTTATAGGAATATTATGGATAATTTGGATGAAGAATTTCTTGAAAACTTCATGGGTTTTGGAAAACACAAGGTAAAGTTTCTTGGACATGGAATAGGTTTATTAATTGATGAAACTCCAGTTATTGCAGAAAAATTTGATGAACCAATTCAAAGGGGAATGGTATTTGCGGTGGAGCCTAAAAAAGGCATTAAAAATGTTGGAATGGTTGGTATAGAAAATACCTTTATTGTTACTCCTAATGGAGGAGAATGCATTACTGGAACTAGTTCAGGGTTGATTCCAGTTTTTTAGATTAAATTTTATTTTAATTTATTTTGATACAATTTGCCCGGTTTATTCTAGAGATCTTCAGGGATATTGATGAAAACTATAAATATTATAACTTATAACTTATAATTTATAAGTAAATGGAGATCCAATTATGGCGGAAGTAATAGCAATTTTAAATCAGAAGGGCGGCTGTGGTAAAACCACCACTGCAGTTAACCTTTCTACTTCATTAGCAATCTCTGGAAAGAATATATTGGTTATAGATATGGATCCTCAAGCTAATGCTACCACTGCATTTGGGTTGGAGAAAAATGAAGATAATTCAATATATCGGGTTTTAACTGGACAACAAACTCTGGATGAGGCTATTGTTGCAACAGAAATTTCAGGATTAGATCTTCTTCCCAGCCACATCTCACTGAGTGGTGCAGAGATCGAACTTAGCAAAGATATAGGATTCCCATTCATTCTAAAAGAGGCCATGGATGATATTCAGGAGAATTATGATTATATTTTTGTGGATGTACCCCCTTCCTTGGGTATACTGACAATAAATTCATTAGTGGCTGCGGACAGCGTCATAATTCCAATTCAAGCCGAATTTTATGCATTAGAAGGAATGGCTGATCTATTAGATGCCATGAACTTGGTAGAAACTCGTTTAAACAGTCCTTCACCCATCAAAGGAATTTTAATCACGCTTTATGATTCTCGAACTAGGTTAGGGAGAGATGTTTACCAGAATGTTAAGCAATACTTTGGTGAAACTGAATTTATCTTTAAAACTACGATTCCTCGTAATGTGAAGCTGGCTGAAGCACCTAGTCATGGCAAACCATGTGTGATTTATGATGAGGAATGTGTTGGAACTGAAGCATATAATAACCTCGCCAAAGAAATTTTAACTATGAAAGGGCAAAAAGTGGAGGAAACTTAATGACTCCATCTAAAAAGGGTGAAAGTGCGTTAGGCAAAGGCTTGGATGCTCTGATTCGTAAAGAAAAACCAAAATCTACTGAAAAAATTAAAAAATCCTATATAATGGAGAAAAGTTCTAGTGAAGGTTCTGCTAAAGAAAAACCAAGTGCTAAAAAAGTTCGAAAAACTCAAGAAAATCATAACAAAATTATTTTTGAAGGTGTTGTACTAGAAGTTCGGAAAAATCCACGCATATCTCTTTGGTCAGCAAAATCTGCAGCCGTTTTAAGGTTTTTAAAAAAAACCAAACCCGCATTCAGTATTAGCAAAGAGGCGTCAATGCTCATTGAAGAAGCCGTGCAACAGAAGTATCCTGAAATTTGGGAATTGTTTGAAAATGAGGAATTTTAATTTTTTTTTAAATTCTCTCATGAGCTAATGATTATCTTAGAGAAAATCTTTCATTATCAGCTTAACAAATTTACAGCTAAGTACTAATTAAAATTATACTTAGCTCTTTGGTAACATGATCTTGTTCTAAAGACGAATTTTGTTTTTAATATCCCAAAAAATTTATTTTCTCCTATTTCATCATGAATTCTAATTAAAATTAATGAAAACTCGACAATAATTATAACTTATAAGTTATAACTAATAACTTAGAACTTAAAAGTCAATGTGGTTTGATGATTTTTATCAAGTTTTAAGAATGGTTCTGCTCTTTTAACAACCACCCCTAACTTTTTAATCTCATCCAACTTGGTAATTTTTTTTCCATTTTTCCTTGCTTCGATAATCTTTCTGGCAGAAATTTTCCCAATTCCTGGAACACGAAGTAATTCTTTAAAACTAGCTTCGTTTACTTCCATGGGGAACAATTCTTGATGAAGTTTGGCCCAGAGCAACTTTGGATCATCGTCCAAGAAAAGAAATCCATCATCATCCAGCACCAGTTCATCAGAAGAAAAACTATACGAATTTAGGAGAAATTGAGCTTGATACAAACGAGGAGTTCGATTATCGGCAGGTTTGTCATGTTTTTCCAAGGGGGTCTCTTTCAGAGGTTTAAATGGACTCAAATAACTTAAATTAATATTTAGATGTTTATTCAGCCATTCAGCCCGTTTGAGTATGTCCTGATCTGTTTCATCATTAGCACCCACTATTAACTGAGTGCTTTGGCCAGAAGGTGCCATTTGGGGGTGGCGTTTCTTCAAACGTTCGATCCATTTCATTCTACGTAAAATATCATTATGATAATCTTTGGTACTGGTGAGTTCTTCAAAACCAGAGGAAGTGGCTGATTCGAGGTTTACACTGACTCGGTCAGCAAGACTCATTGCCCTTTTGATCATATCATAAGAAGCCCCTGGAATTATTTTCAGATGTATGTATCCTTTGTATTCATATTCCAATCTTAACTTCCTGGCCACAGCAATCATTTTTTCCATTGCTAGATCAGCATCTCCAGGCATTCCTGAACTTAAAAAAATTCCTTCCGCATAATGATTCTGATAATAATGAAGGAAAATAGATATTAATTCTTCCGGGGTGAATTCTATTCTTTCAAAACGATTGTGGCAATGGTTTATGCAGTAATTACAATCATTGGTGCAATGATTACTCATTAAAACCTTGAATAATGGTACTTGACAACCACCCTGTGTTCGTGCATGATAGATTCCAGGAAGTTTTTTTGATGTGAAATTTTCCTGGTTTAAACTCACATAGTTACAAAGGTCGTATTGTGAAGCTTCCCCTAGAATCCGTAGTTTTTCTATTTCCATCAATTTTTTTATGTTTTTAATGATTAATATAAATTTCAAGAGGGGTATTGAGAAGTATTTAATCTTCTTTTTCTGAAACAAACTTGTATCTATAATTTATCATAGATTAACCCGCTATGTTTTTAAAGCATTGATTATAATTTATAGTATATGCGTGTTGTTTTAGCAGGTACTGGAAGTGCAGTGGGGAAAACAACCATCTCCACAGGAATAATGAAAGCCCTTTCAGAAGAGCAGAATGTTCAACCTTTTAAGGTAGGTCCAGATTATATTGATCCCACTTACCATACTCTAGCAACAGGCAACATCAGTCGAAACCTCGATTCATTTTTCATGAGTTACCACCAGATCAGAGAAGCTTTTGAAAGGGCATTAAACATCTCCAACTCCAAAATGGGAATTATTGAGGGTGTGAGGGGCCTTTATGAAGGTATCAGTCCTATTGGGGACGTAGGAAACACGGCTTCTATAGCTAAAGCATTGAATTCGCCTGTTATTTTGATTTTAAACTCTCGAAGCTTAGTTAAAAGTGCTGCTGCAGTAGTCATTGGATTTAAAACTTTAGATCCTACTATTAAAATTGAAGGGGTTATTTTGAACTTGGTAAAAAATAGGAAACATTACCTTAAAACCAAGGAAGCTGTTGAAAAATTAGCCAATACTCCCGTCATAGGGGGGATCCCCCGTGATGAATCTATTAGTGTGGAACAAAGACATTTGGGCTTGGTGCCGGCTGTTGAACGTGAAAGTATTTTGCGGAATATTGGAGATTGGAGTCAAGTTGTGAGGGAGAACATTGACCTTGACGCTCTTATTACTATAATGAAAGAAGCAGGAAAACTTCCAGATGGACGTGAACCTCTTTTCTTTAAAAAAAACAAAAAAAAGCTTAAAATCGGCGTTGCAAAGGACGAAGTATTCACTTTTTATTATCAGGATAATTTGGAATCTCTTGAAGCTAACAATGCCGATCTGGTATATTTCAGCCCTTTGAATGATGAAAAGCTACCAGATGTGGATGGTATCTACATTGGTGGAGGTTACCCTGAAATTTTTGCCAAAGAGCTTTCAGCTAACCATTCAATGCTAACTTCAATGAAAAAATATCATGAAAACAACCAGCCCATCTATGCTGAGTGTGGGGGGCTGATGTATTTAACCCGCTCAATAAACCATCATGAGATGTGTGATATTTTTCCTTATAATTCCTTCATGACAAAAAAACCCCAAGCATTAAGTTACGTTGTTGCCAAGGCGGTTCATGATAACATTATCATCCCGGAGGGGGAGACGTTCCATGGCCATGAATTCCACTACTCCAAACTGGAACTGGAAGGTCAAAAACCAAAGTTCGCATTTGATATATTGAGAGGTAGGGGAGTGACTGATTCCATGGATGGGCTCATGAGTAAGAACACGTTGGCCAGTTACGTTCATACTCACGTGGCAGCTTGCCCAACTTTTGCCACCCGGCTGGTTAAAAGTGCATTAAGAGATTATTAGCATTTTTTTATAATTTTACATGTTTTAATGAGATTCTAGTTGTTTTAAAACTTGTTATGACTGATCATATTTGGTCTACTGTAGAAAAATGATCTTGTAGATCAATAATTGCTATTTCTTCATCTTCTTCTTGCTGCGAGAAAATGTAAAAAATATTTCTACTGTAGACCTAACGACTCTCGATGAATTTCCTGTGCTTTGTGATTGTTCACCGTATTTTTCTACTGTAGAATGAATTGGATCACAAATTCACTACAAAACTGTCAAATCTATGGAATCTTTCAGGAGCTAAAAATACATCCTAAAAAATATAAGCAAGAGGAATAAAGGAATTAGACATTAATGTTAGATAATTTAAAAAAAGATATAATTTGAGATATTATTAGATTAGTCCAATCAGCATCAAAAAAATGTAATTTAATTACGAATGCACCCATAATCTTAATTCAACATCATCTCAACATCCTACCTTCACGGGACATGAATCATGAAGACATATTTCAGGAGCATAATAATGAAGTTTTCAGAGTTAAAACGGGTTGATCTATTTTCACCTTACACTTTAGTGATAATTATTGCAATATACGTATCATTGGCAGCCATTGCATATCAAGAACACTTGAAAAACCTTCAATGGATTTCAATCACAACTTTTATCTACGTTTTGATTGGAACCTTATTTTTCATAATGGGGGTATTTGTTCCTAAGATAATCCATGATCATAGTGTGAAACTAAAATCTATTTTTAGGGATCTTAAAGTCACTGAAGATAATTCCGAACAATGGTACAACAAATGCCGTGTCTTACTAGATGAAAGGGTATTGTTGACAGCAGTACTAATTGCCCTTTTTTTACAAGGTCTGAACCTATACCTTCTGGGAGGTATACCAATTTTAAGTGGATATCTAAAATTTAAAGCCACTACTGACTTATGGCGGATCGCATATCCTCTTTTTTTGCCTGCTATTACAATTCTCCTGGCTAAATATCCTCGTAAATGGTATTATGTACTTTTCGTCATAGGTCTGGGCGTATTTGCAATTAATGGATATCGTACTACTACTATGGCCATTCTCATCAGTGCCTTTATAACTTTATATTACACTCGTAAAATGAAAACCACCCATGTATTAATTTCAATACTTATTATAGCTTTAATTGGAATAGCTGCTGGATATATTGCTGTAATGTCTATTCAATGGCAACAGTGGAGTTTAAACCCTTTACAACTAATTGCGTACCGGGCAGGATTCACCATGATGGTTTTCGACAAGATCTTGCACATGGCTGGATTTACAGGGGGTGACTTGTTCCATCAAGCCCTTACCACGGGACACCCCAGAGTTACCGTAGGGCAAGTCGTTCTGAACTATCCAGTAGGAGGAAACACTCCCACCACTAGCATTACATCCACAATTTTTGGACCAGCAGTACTTGACTTTGGATTCTATGCCATGGCTGTTCAGATGTTTATTATTGGGGTGGTTTTGAAGATAATCCATGCCACACACCAGAAAGTAAACGGAGCAGTCACGGCTTTATATGCAATTGTACTCACTCACACCATGATTTGGGTTGAAACTGGCCCTACAGATAGTGTAGTTTACTTATTCTATTTTTTAGCCATTTTAACAGTGATAATATATGCAACTCAGCTTTTTAGAATATCCCTAAAAAAGTAACAAATTAAATGACTTTCATTTTTTTGGGGTAGATTTAATTATTTTTTAATCATTATCAGATTTTTTAGAAAAAGTTACACTTGAAACCCATGTCTAATTTGTTGAATTAGTAATACGAATTTCTGTAAAAAAATTGCAATTCTTTTTTAAAAAATTAAATTAAATCTTTTAAAGTTTAGAAATTATTGATTTTTAGATTGCCGATAATCGTTTTCAAGTTCTTTTTTCTATGAAGCATTCCTTTTTCAGATATAATGTAGTTTGGCGTTATTGGTATCTTAATTGAGAAAAATAATCTTTTGAAACCGCAATGGTTTTTGCATCTTATATCATTAGAAACACTAACCTCCCAATTGGAATGGTAATCAAAAAGCCATAACTTGGAAAATTTTCAATTTTTTCACTATGTATCCTGTGAAAAATCATCAACACATCCAGAAATGGATACTAGGGCTTAAACTATAATAATCGTTAAAACATTTACAAACAATTTCACACCAACGCCCACCGAAAATAGTATTTTTTTTATATTTAATGCATTTATCATTAATTCAATTGATTGCAAGCCATTATAATACTATTAGTACTTTTGCACAAACTCAGAAATCTTATATATAAACTTTCCCCTATAAATTAAATGAAAAAATACTTATGCCGATCTTCCAAATAGCAAAACGGTGATAATATGGTAGTAAAAATAGGAGTTATTAAATGCGGTAACTTAGGTACCTCTCCTGTCATTGACTTAGTACTGGACGAGAGGGCCGATAGGCCTAACATAGACGTTAGAGGTGTAGGTTCTGGAGCAAAAATGAACCCAGAACAAATCGAAGATGCCGTGCCAAAAATAAAAGATTTCGACCCAGATTTCGTTGTATTCATCAGCCCAAACCCTGGTGCACCTGGCCCTGCCAGAGCAAGGGAACTATTATCCGAATTCGACATTCCTGCAGTCATCGTTGGTGACGCTCCTGGAATGGGTAAAAGAGAAGAAATGGATGAACAAGGCTTAGGATATATGATCGTTCTAGGCGACCCAATGATTGGTGCCCGAAGAGAATTCCTAGATCCCACTGAAATGGCATCATTCAACGCTGACGTGGTCAAGGTTCTAGCTGCTACTGGGGCATACCGTGTTGTTCAAGAAACTTTAGATGGGATGATAGCTGCATGTGAAGCTGGAGGCGATGTAGAACTACCAAAAGTAGTAATCGACGCAGCAAAAGCCACAGAAGCAGGTGGGTTCACAAACCCATACGCCAAAGCCAAAGCCATGGCAGCATATGAAATCGCCGCCAAAGTCGGTGATGTCGACCTCAAAGGATGTTTCATGGTTAAAGAAATGGAAAAATACGTACC
>ENA-UOOK01000356-UOOK01000356.1-fermentation-metagenome-genome-assembly--contig:-NODE-356-length-59816-cov-7.185623_pt1 | contig 59816 bp, 40 predicted proteins | sample MGYA00245777_ERZ724023 | MGnify/ENA primary metagenome ERZ724023 (study PRJEB28704, sample SAMN03018312) | fermentation metagenome | biome: anthropogenic terrestrial biome; feature: soil; material... | reverse complement strand
TACGTATAATATTTGCAGGAGGTGGCAATATGGACCTTGGGAAAAAGCTATTTGATGTTCGAAAGGCCGCAAAAATATCACGGGCTCAATTGGTTGAACAACTCAAACAAAAGGGGTTTGATATCAAAACTTATACTATCAGCAAGTGGGAAACAGGGGTATCAAAGCCAACGGTTGAAGCCTTTTTGGCTATATGTGATATTTGCCGTGTTGTTGACATACGACTTGCATTTACCGACAAAAGGCATCTACGACTATACGACCTCCATGTTTCAGCCGGTCTTGGAAATTACCTTGACAATAGCGATTACAAAATGATTGAGGTGGATAGCACAGTTCCCTACACAGCTGATTATGCAATTACAGTCAGCGGCGACAGTATGATGCCTCGCTTTGTTGACAGGCAAATTATTTTTATCCACAAGCAACCCACATTGGATGAGGGGGAGATTGGCATCTTTTCGCTCAACAACGAAGCCTATTTTAAAAGGCTGGAAAAGGGGCATTTGGTTTCTTTAAATCCAGTATATGCACCCATCCCAATTCGGGATTATGATAATTTCAGAGTGTTCGGTAAGGTTGTTGGATAGACAAATCCGGCAATTGCTTTATATAACCTGGCTCTATCATAATAATGGCGATGAACGAGAATTTGTTATCAACATGAATGAAGCCACCGGTGAAATATCGAAACCCCACATACAGGTAACTATAATACTAAGAACCGACTATATTAAAAGCTGATTGCCCGCTGAAATTACACCTGATGATATTGCGAAGATGATTGTGTTGTGTTACCCTTAACAAATATGAATTATGGTGTAAGTGCTACCCTTTGTTGAAAAAGAAATAATGATCGTGTGAAACCAAGTTCACTATAAGTTGGAGATTACAAATGAACACAAACGAAACAGACATAAAATATAATTCTGTAAAAATCCCTGACCGGCAGCAGGTAAATCAGGTTAGTGTTGATATAATGCTACAAAAAAATAATGCGACCGCTTCTGTTTCGGTTGATAATAATCTGTTTTATGAAATAGAATATGATTCTCACCCAATAAAGGGTGTTGGAAGGTTTGTTTTGAAGTCCCAGAAAATCGAGCCACAGGAGAAAGATGAAATAAGAGAACAGTTTTATGCTATGCGTGAAATTTCAAGGAATCATCGAAGCAATTACGGTTATAGCAATAAATTTTATGATAAAAGAGTTCAACAGAATAATGCATCTGTCTTTTATAAACAAGGCACTTTTATGAAAGATTTTATGGATAATTACAGCGAAAACGCTCCCTTTTCTTCCTATTTTCCAAATTATCAGATGATGAGTTACGATCAGCTCAGAACATACTTTACATGGCGAACGAATGTAAGAGACGGAAATATTACAGATATATCACTTTCTTATGCATTTCTCTATATTTATGAGCTTTTAAACAACATCGGAGTGGAAAATCCTCATGACGGGCTAAAAAAGCTAATGTATTTTTGGAGAACCTTTCGAAATTATAACAAATCCATTGATAAATATGTCATACAGTGGCTTAAGGATTATCATATTTATTATGAGCTGCCTCACTCGTTTAAAGATTTTGCAGAAGAAAATAACCTTTCGAAGCATTATCCCAAAATGGCTGAAATGGCTGACACAGATGACCGATTTGATTTGTTTTGTTCAATATCAAAGTATGATATAAGAAAATCCGCTTTTTTCGAGGGTAATAATATAAAGCTAATAACAGATTGCTTTAACTTTGTGATAGAAAGGATCAAAGAAGTTTTTTCTGAGAATGGGCTTCATTTTGAAAATTCCATATTTGCACCCACAAAGAAAATGACAGAATGGCAGCCCTTTCGCAGTGCTCTTTTTTGCGGATGGTTAAAGCAACCGGACAGGCGTATTGTCCTATCACAAAATGAGATTTATGTGTGCAAACAAAATAAATGGGAGTTTAATACTGTAATTACTTCAGAATCTGGCAAACAATTGGTTGGTTATGTTATGAAGAAGGTGGAAGCTGAATTAAGAAATCTGAAAAAATATAAATTCAAAATTACTGCCAATATTAACACAGTTACGCATTCAGTTATGGCGGAATTGAAAAAATCGGGATTATCCCTTGAAAATATCATAACCTCCGCAGTGATGGAATTTTACAAAGAGGCGACCAAAATCGTTGTCAGTATAGATTACAGCTCACTTGTTAAAATAAGGCAGGAAGCATTATCTACACAGGAAAAACTGAGTGTAGAACAAGTGGAGGATGAAGCGTTTCCTGTTTTGAAAGGTGTGGCGGCCCCTGATGCTGAAAGTATGTCCTCTTCGGCTGTAGAAGGTGTGGTAGCTCCTGCCCTTGAAGACATGGCTGCTCCTGATATTAAAGATGAGACTACTCCTGTGATTAAGGATGTAGTTGTTCCTGTTTTTGATAGGGGGGCTGTCCTCACAATCGAAGATACGGTTATCCCAGTTCTTAAAGATAAAGCAGTTCCTATTTCACATGAAACTGATAAAAAATCTATTATAAATAAACCTGAGCTGGTATCCGACCCATGGGAAAACTTTAATAATTCAATATGCGACACAGAAAAACAAGCGCTAATAATACTGCTTTCAGATAAACAAGATATCAAGCAATTTGCAGACGACAACGGTATTATGCTTGAAGTTTTAATTGATGGAATAAATGAAAAAGCAATAGATTTCATAGGTGATAATATTTTAGACGAAAATTTCAATGTCTATGATGACTACATGGAAAAAGTAAAGAAAATGGTGGATGAATATGAGTAACGTTGTACCAACCCGAATAGCAAACATTTTAATCAATGCGTTAAAAGGTGGAGTTGTACCTAGGGTAGGACTTGAGTATATTACCGTAGGGCGCGCACAGGAAATCTCTGCGATATTACATGATATCGAAATGATTGAGCAGGGTAGTGCATCATTTCGGTTTATTGTAGGTAAGTACGGCAGCGGTAAGAGCTTTTTGCTTCAAACTATACGAAACTATGCAACAGCCAAAGGCTTTGTAGTTGTGGATGCAGACCTTTCTCCCGAACGACGATTTGCAGGAACCAAAGGACAAGGGCTTGCTACCTATAAGGAGCTTATCCATAACATTTCTACAAAATCAAAGCCTGATGGTGGTGCTTTACCACTAATTTTAGAAAAATGGATTTCCGGTATTCAAGTCACTGTTAAAAGCCAGTGTGATGCGGTCGGTGAAGAATTTGATGCTTTGGTGGAAAAACAGATTTATGCGGTTGCGAGCTCCCTTGAAGGCATGGTCAATGGCTTTGAATTTGCAAAAGCAGTGCTGACCTATTTCCGGGCATACAAGCAGGATGATTCAGCCTTAAAGTCCAACGTTTTAAAATGGTTTAGAGGTGAATACTCCTCCAAGAAAGAGGCAAAAGAAGAGTTAGGCATCAATTTTATTGTTACAGATGAAAGCTGGTATGACTTTTTAAAAATATTTGCAGCTTTTTTGGTGAGTGCAGGATACAAAGGCATGTTGGTTGTAATTGATGAACTCGTAAACATATTTAAAATTCCTAATTCAATAACTCGCGCCAACAATTATGAAAAAATTCTGACTATGTATAATGATGTTTTGCAGGGTAAAGCAAAGCATATCGGCTTTTTAATGGGTGGCACGCCTCAGTGCATTGAAGATAAATATAAAGGTATCTTCAGCTATGAAGCCTTGCGCTCCCGATTAGCCGAGGGTCACTTTGCAACAGCGGAAATAAAGGACCTTTCCGCTCCAATTATCCGTCTGCAGATGCTGTCGCAAGAAGAGATGTATATTTTAGTGGAAAAGCTTTTGCATATCCACGCACGGCTTTATAATTATAAACCGCTATTGAGCCATGAAGATTTGATTTACTTTTTAAGTATCGAATATAACCGTGTGGGTGCGCAGACCCATATCACACCCCGTGAGATTATTCGTGATTTTATCGAGCTTATTAATATATTGCACCAAAACCCAGGGAAAAGTGTTTCTGAAATTATGGGTGATAACAGCTTTGAAATGGCAAAGGGTGGTATTACTGATGAGCAAATACACAGTGAATTTCAAGAGTTTGAGATATGATTGAGATATGATAGGAGAAAATAATTATGGATGTTTTCTACCGTCTTGCTCCATTTATACAGGATTTTATATATCAAAACAAGTGGGAGGAGCTTCGTGGCAATCAAGTTGCCGCCTGCGAAGTGATTTTTGACAGCGATGATAACTTACTGCTTTCCTCCGGTACTGCCACCGGTAAAACTGAAGCTGCTTTCCTTCCGGTGCTGACTGAGCTATATAACAATCCTTCAAGGTCCGTGGGTGTAATGTATATTTCACCTCTGAAAGCCCTTATCAATGACCAGTTCAAGAGGCTGGAGCTTTTGCTTTTGGACAGTCATATTCCCGTATGCAAATGGCACGGAGATGCGTCTGTCACGCAAAAAAATAAGCTTATAAAAAATCCGGAAGGAATAATTCAAATAACACCGGAGTCATTGGAGAGCCTAATTACAAACAAACGCGGAGCTTGTCTTTCCATGTTCTCCGATTTGCGGTTTATCATTATCGATGAAGTTCATTATTTTATGCGTGATGTGCGTGGCATTCAGCTTCTGTGCGTATTGGAACGATTACAGCAGCTAACCGGGGTTACACCAAGGAGGATTGGGCTTTCCGCAACGCTGGGTGATATTTCCCTTGCGCAAAACTGGCTAAACACAGGCACAGGAAGGAGTTGCGCAGCACCCATTACAGAAGAAGGTAAAAAGCGTGTGGGCTTGCATATTGAACGCTTTGTTAATTATGCTGATGACCGTGATATGGTAGAAAGAGATGGAAGCGGAAATGTAACAAAAGTCAGTACCGGCGGCGATATGGGGGACAGAGAGCATTATGAATATTTATTTAAGAACACTCTGGACAAGAAAACAATTATCTTCACCAACAGCCGCGAGGAAACAGAATTTGTGATTGCTCATTTGCGTGAAATTGCACTCAAAAATAAGGCTCCTGATGTGTATCGTGTCCATCATGGCAATGTATCAGCACTTATCAGAGAAAACACCGAAGACGAAATGAAATCTGCAGATGAAAAAATCGTCACCGGTGCCACAGTAACTTTGGAATTAGGAATTGATATTGGATCACTTGATCAAGCGGTGCAAGTTGGCGCACCCCTAAATGTTTCAAGCTTCGCGCAGAGGTTGGGAAGGTGCGGGCGGCGTGGACAAATTCCTCAGCTGCTCTTTACGTTTGTTGAAAGTATAAAAATAAATTCAGCGGATATTTTAGGTCCTATTAACTGGGAATTCATTCGTACCATAGCGATAATTGAACTGTATATTAAAGACCATTGGATGGAACCGATTCCACCCCAAAACTTTCCATATAATCTTTTGTACCATCAAACAATGAGCATGCTAAAAAGCAATGGAGAAATGTCACCTGCAGGGCTTGCTCAGGCTATATTATCTTTGGGCAGCTTTAAAAACATTCCGAAGGAGGATTACAAGGAGTTATTAATACACTTAATAAACATAGAACAATTACAGCAAACCGAGCATGGGGGCTTGGTTATTGGAAGAGAGGGCGAAAAAATAGTTAACAGCCATAAATTCCTCACAGTATTTATGGCACCGGAATATCTGCTGGTGAAAGACGAAAACCGCACCATAGGAACAGTTGATAAGGTTTATCCAGTGGGTGTGCGCTTTGCGCTGGCAGGGCTTACCTGGGAAACAATAGATGTGAATGTAAAATCAAAGGTCATCTTTGTTAAGCGCGTACCCGGAATATCGGTTGTGGACTGGGATGTTGATTTTGCCGTTGAGCTTCATACTGTTCTTGTACAAAAGATACGTAGTGTTTTGAAGTCCGATGAGGTCTATCCGTATTTGAGCGAACGATGCAAAGAGCGACTAAACGAAATCAGATATATTGCAAGGGGCAGCGGAATTTTAGACAGTTTGGTTACTCCATTATCTGATACAAAATATGCAATATTCCCTTGGGTGGGCACAAGACAACTTATGACGTTGAATTATGCTTTACGACAGCGTAAACTCAAAAGCAAATTGCCATGGATGACTTGCGTTTATCTGGAAGTCAACTCTAACAACGGGAAAGAAGGAGTTGAAAATATAATTTCAGATATTTTACATTCAAATCTCGACTTATACAGCTTACCCTTGCCTGAAAAAGTGCAAATAGAGGGCAAATACAATGAGTTTATCCCTTTAAATCTGTTAAGGAAGCAGTTTATTGAGGATTACCTGGATTTCGAAGGCCTTAAAAGCGATATATTAAACACAAAAGGGGTGAAATAGTGAATTTTCACCCTTCTCCCCAAGAGTTATCAAGGCGGGTTTCGTATTTTCCGTCTTTGTCCAGATCATAGTGTAACGCTCCTTCGGAGTCGATCATTGCTTCGAAAAACCCGTCACCATCATAGTCAATATAACGGTTGCCGTTTTCATCCACCTTTGTTCTGTCACCCATGGGAATGAGAATTCCGTTGGTATCCATGTAACTGTCATATTCTCCATCATTATCTGTATCAAGATACATGTTTCCATCTTCATCATATCCGGGCAGCGTCGTATCACCGTTCTGGGTGATGTTACCGGATCCATCAATGGTCATATCATTTTTTCCATCCCCATCTTGATCGATGAATATATTACCATCGCTATCCACTGAAGGTATTTCAGCATTTTCCGATATAATATTACCCTCACGGTCAATGATCATATCAACAACACCGTCTCCATCGGCGTCAATATGCATGTTGCCATCCTCATCGGTTTTGGGAATGGTAGCACCGTCAGGGATCATGTTTTCAAGATCATAATCATCCATGTTACCCTGCATTCCGGATAATCCCGGAAAGAATTGATCCAACAATCCGGAATCAAAGCCCGGAATGTCTTGCAATGAGAAGCTGCCGTCTATCGGGATATCACCACCGATTCCCGGGATAGAGATGTCAGTAGAAGCATTCGGTACCTGTGCATTTGAAGTTTTTTGATTTCCTCCTGTTTGGTAATCGGTGCTCATTGCACTTTTTGCTGCTTTCTCCAGAGTGTTTTTCATCATATTGATAGACATTGTATATCCAAAAAGGGTTAGTCCTGCGTTTAGAATTAAAAAAATCATAGATATAGCCACTAACTTTACTTTTGATCTTTTAAGTATAGCCAATGCCCAAATAAAAGAGGCTATAAACCCAAAGACCGGAATACAGTTTACTAAAAACATACCCGTAATTGCACCTGCGCTGGACGTTTTCTTGTTTGTGGCTTCCGGTAAACCTAAATCCCCTTGTGGGGTTTGTGTTGTGTACTGGCTTGTATTTTGTGTTTGCACGGATACGTTACTCTGTGTGTTATCATTCACAGCCTGAGTTTCATTATCCGGCAATCTCACCAAAGGTGCTCCGCAATTCGTGCAAAACCTACTTTCATTTTGATATGTTTTGTTGCACTGGTTACAAATCAACATTTCCATCATCCTCCTGTGTTGTTAGCACTAATACACTAATACAGGGGTAATCCCCTTACCGCAATTTCTTTGGTAATTTGGTAAGCAAGTCTTTTATGGTACTTCAAGTACATCATCAAACAGGCTGCCGGTTAGGGTGAAATTCGCATAGGTTCTTGTTCAGCGCACTGTTGTTCTCAAAGTAAAGATTGACGGTTTGAACTATGTTTACATAACCTACATCATAGAATAAAGCTTCTTGAGTGGTTCCTATTTCCATTTCCAGTGTACAATAAAAATTTCAGGATTTCAATATGTAATATAAAAAGTAGAAGATACAACACATCATTATAATTAAACTCTATCTTGTAATGGTATTCATCAATGATAAAATGAAACTTGAATCGTGTATGAGTATATATCAACCAAAACTTCATTAATTGAAAGGTAGTAAAGATGGAAAGAGAGATTAGAGAACAATATAACGAAAAGATATTTATAGAGATCATTTCAAAATATGGTTTTAAAAAAGAAAATGTAAAGCTCCTTGATGGGTTTGAAAGCTTTATCTATGAATGTGTTCAGGACGAGTATGAATACATCCTGCGGATTTCTCATACCGGGTTGCGACGTACTAAGGAACAGATCCTCGCAGAGGTTGATTATATCAACTATATGTCCGATAACGGCGTGCCAGCAGCGCGAGCAATTCCATCACCGAAGGGAAATATGCTTGAAACAGCCGAATCGAATCCTCTTTTTGTCGGAGTTTTGTTTGAGAAGGCAAAAGGGCATCCTCCAAAAAGAGAGTTCTGGCAGCCGCCTTTTATTGAAAAGTATGGTCAAATCACTGGGCGTATGCATCAGCTTACTAAATTATATAACCCTATAAGCCCTGTTCACCGAAGAACAGATGGTATGGCAGACTTGGAAGGCTTCGCTGAGAAATTTCTTCCACAAGAAGAAACCGATGTTATTTTAGAATGGAATGATATGCTAAAGCATCTTCATAGTCTCCCTAAGGGAAAAGACGAATATGGTTTGATTCATCAAGATCTACATGGTGGTAATTTCTTTGTAGATGATAATGGGAACATGACGATATTTGATTTTGACGACAGCCAATATTTCTGGTTCTCCCATGATATTGCTATGACACTGTTTTATGTTGTGCCACACAACTGTGTAAAGAAAGAAGACCTAGATAATGCTCGGCTTTTTATGAAATATTTTTTAACCGGTTACCGGCGAGAAAATAATTTAGAACATAGATGGATACAAGAAATCCCTACCTTCTTAAGGCTCCGTGAGATGGATCTGTACATAGCCATTCACAGGAGTATGGATCTTAACGATCTGGATCCTTGGTGTGCCAGCTTTATGAACAATCGTAAGGAAAAGATATTAGGTAGGGTACCTTATGTTGATATATCTTTTTAGCTATTATACAAAGCGTCCTCAGGTTTAACAACAATAAAAATAAGTTCCGCAATTTTTATCAATGATTTTTTTTATTTTTGTGTTATTCTGAAACAGGAGGGTGATTATGGATTATAAGACTCATATTATGCGGACAATAAGCTATATTGAAGAAAATCTCAAAAACGAAATTGCTGTTACTGATTGCGCCTGTGTTTCCGGATATTCCGATTACCACTTTATCCGTGTATTCAGGGAAGCAACTGGTCTTACACCGGCTGATTATATTAGAAAACGTAGGCTGACCGAAATCATCAAACACATGCGGCAGGATGTACCGTTTTCCGAGATAGCCTTTGAATATGGCTTCAATTCAAAGGAAAACTTCATCAGAGCTTTTAACTCAGAGCACCATATCTTGCCGACTGAATACAGATCCGCATTGAACAGTCTTAAACTATATGAAGCGATCAGTTTTGAAACAGAACCATTTGAAATAGTGCCAGAAATTATATAACTTGAACCTTTTGTTTTGACAGTTTTAAAAAGCGATGAAATATTTCCGCCGAACTTCTGGAACAAATACAACAGCCGAAAATGGTCTAAAAAGCTGTCGGGTGGAGAAGTTTGTGAGGATTTTGGTGTAAGCGCATGGAACAGATTGGAAAATAAGCTTGACTATTTTATTGGTATTCGAAAAAATTATGCTTTAGGCGATACCGACGCTACGGTGGAGCTTTCAATCCAAGGTGGTTTATATGCCGTTTTCACAACTCCAAAGACTTCACATTATAATTTTGTAAATACTATTCATCGCACATGGGACTATATAAATAGCAAATGGTCACAAAACAGCGGCTACAGACGTAAATGCAGCTATGAGTTTGAATCATATATTGAAGAATCTCGCACATTCAGCGAGAAAATTTACATACCATTGGAGGAGAAATTATGAAAAAGCAGCTTAACATTTCATGGGATGGCATACAGGATTCGACCGGGTATCTGTTTTCTTTCGCCAAATCATTGTTCTGTGCGGTTAAAAACAGCCCGTGGCCTGAATATGCCGAAGATATTGTTGCAACTAGTGGTTTTGCGTTCCGTATGTGGGTCAATACAGACTTATGTCCATCCGCTACAAGCATTTGGGGCTTTGACTGTCAAAAACCATGGGTGGAAAACGGTGGTCTACTCTGCGACTATGTAGGGCGTTATTGGGGTCAGGAGCATATTGAAAGAGAAAGACAGCTCGAAGCAATAAAGAACATCAAGTCTTCCATTGACAAGGGTGTTCCCGCTATATCATGGGACATCGGCGTCCCAGAATGGGGTCTTATTACCGGTTATGACGATGCTATACAGATGTTTGATACATTAGCAATCAACGCGGAGAAAGCTGATCCGACAAGTTCCACTTATAATAGTGTGAAAATGCCCTATGATGTTTTAGGCAAGCGTGAAATTCCGATTCTTTCGGTTTTAACCATAACAGGCTCTTCTGATAAAACAAAGGAAGAGATTTTACTTAATACGATGAAGCTTGCGGTAAACCATCTGAAAGGTGGAGAATGGTGTGACAATGCGAAAGGGCTTGATGCTTATCCTGCTTTAATAAGAATATTTGATGAAAATCCAGATATTGCTTCGTCGTGGAACGCCGAATATTTTCTGGGAACATACGGTGCATTGAAGGAATACGCCTATAAATACTTTGAAGAAGCCGGAAAGCCTGAACTTGCGGAGCTATATAGGACCGTTTTTAATGCTTGGATGGAAGCATTAAAAATTAAGTCAAACGAGGATGCAACGTTGGCTGAAGTCAGAGCAAGGATTATTGCATTACTAAAATCCGCTTATGAAAAAGAAAAGGAAGCGGTTCAAGTAATGGAATCACTCGTAAGATAGGTATTAGGGAATTGCGGAACTAAAAAACAGAAAAATGTGGATAACGTTTTTGTTCAGCGAAGTAATACAGGTTTTAGGGAAATGCAAATCCGACTATCAAACACCGGTGAGGGGAGAGGCTTACATAATCACTCGCTGAGGATACTAAAGAAAGCGTGGGATACATAATCTCTTCAATGAGTGCATAACAGATTTATCGTCTACTTAACAGAAGCGATATTACAGGTTAGCTGTATATCTCATGGGGCAGATATAATGCTCCTGCATGGAAAAATACGGTAATAATTTGCTCTTTACACATTGGAAATGCTATGCTATAATGTTACGGCGTGAATACGGGCGGTCCTCTGCTTATCTGTTTCGGGATGAAACAAGTGAATATAGGCAAGAACGTCTATGATATGGAGGAAACGAAATGGATATTATCCGTACACTGGAAAAGGAAAACATGAAGGAAAACCTTCCGAACCTTATGGTTGGAGACTATGTAAAGGTCGCTGTCAAGGTAAAAGAAGGTGCGCGTGAAAGGCTTCAGTTATTTGAAGGCTATATTATCGGTATGCATGGCAGCGGAATTAGACGCGCAATAGTTGTCAGAAGATTGTCTTTTGGTATTGGGGTTGAAAGGGTGTTCCCTCTCCATTCTCCTTTAGTAGACAATATTGAAATTGTCAGAAGAGGAAAGGTTAGAAGAGCAAAACTCTATTACCTGCGTGACAGAGTTGGTAAAGCAGCCAGAATTAAAGAAGACATTAAAGCAAAAAGATAACATTCTAAAAGAGGACGGTAAGTCCTCTTTTTGCGTGCTTCCATTATGGCGCAGTCTAACGAAATGCTAAATGACGAAGTAAGCGATTTCAATGAAGCAGATATATTTGAAAATGTTCATGAGGAAGATATGAAACAAGTTAATTATACTTTACTAATTACACTTAACCCAATATAAACATGTCAATAAATTTCATGAATTAAACTATAATCTTTTTAAGACAGAGGCTATATAAACCTCCAAAGTCTCTTATAAACCTCTCCAGCATCTCTTTTGCCTTGCCCCCTTTTTGAGGGACAATCCGGCAGTTATTCATTATTTGAACAGAGATTTATGTATGGATTAGTGCATAATCATCATATCATCAAGAATGGTGCCACTGGTACCCAGCTCCTCTGAAAGGCGCAGCTGCCTCTCCAGCATCTCTTTTGCCTTGTCCCCTTTTTGAGGGACAATCCGGTAGTTATTCATTATTTGAACGGGGATTGCGGTAATGCCGGTTAATTCAGCACCCTGATAAGTAAAATCAAGAATAAAGGATTCTTTGCTTTCCTGGCCGGGCTGGTCAAAAATAAAATTTCCCAGGCTGTATACAATAGGCTTTCCGTTGTAAATTTCTATGCCCTGAAACCAATGGGGGTGATGCCCAAGTATTATATCTGCTCCGGCGTCACATAATTTGCGGGCAAATTCCTTTTGTTGTTCGTTGATTTGAAAGGTATCTTCTTTCCCCCAATGCAGGGAGATAATCAGGATATCCGCCTTTTCACGGATTTCCTGAATGTCTTCCAGAATAAATTCAGGCCGCAGCGGGGCAACACCGGGTTTTCCAATGTCGGCTGCAAAACAAAGGGGTGGATTTCCCTGATACTTGATTTCAGCAAAATCAGTATAAGCCAGAAAGGCGACTTTAACCCCTTTTTTCTCAATTATCGCCGGTTTTCTTGCATCGATTAGATCCTTTCCGGCTCCCGTATAAGAGATTTTATTGTCATCCAGAATTCTGATTGTGTCATCAAGACCTTCATGATAATAATCCATAATATGATTGTTTGCCAGGCTCAGTATGTTGAAACCTGCATATTGAATGCCCTGGATTGCTTTAGGACTGCTTTTTAGAATGTATTTGTGCTCCTTGTCCAGACTCTTTTGCCGGTCTGTAATGGGATGCTCCAGATTTCCGAATAAAATATCCGCGCCCTTTAGAAAGTCAAAAACTTCAGTGAATGGGTGCATATATCCAAGACCATTTTCAATCAGGCTTTTTGCTACTCCCCGGCCCAGCATGATGTCACCAACTGCCATGACATGCAAGTATTTATCATGCTTATTTTCAATAATATCCAAATCCTTAGTCTCAGGCTCATCTTCAGATTTTGAGAATCCTAAGTTAAAGTAGCTGGTTGTATACCCCGTATCTTCCATGAAATAATAATCTGAATTGCTGTGAGCCCATTTTTCTATGGATTTGGCTTTAAGGCGTGACATGGTATAAAGCATAAACAGTGCGGACGGCCTCGAATCCAGATTGTCATTGGTCATTTCGGATATGCTTTTATAATTAAATTCAATTAAGGCTTTTTCGGTAATATTGTCCATTTTATTGGCTTCTTCCAAAGACAGATAATGAGAAAAATCAATGGATGCAACATATAGAACCTTTTTACCCTGAGTGGCTTCAGTAATCTTTTCAGAAAGCGCTTTTACATTGGAAAAGCTGTAATTGCCGTAAACAAGCAGCGGCAATACAGGAGTATCCGGCATGTAATACCGGATAAACGGAATGTGGGATGAAACAGAGTGCTCGGTTTCCATGATTTTTCTATCTTCAACCACCATGTTTTCCTGAATTAAAAAGTTTGCAACTGAACTGTCGGTCGTAACATCACCGAAAACTGTTGTGAACCCTGATGTTATGGTTGTGACAGGAGAGGCTCCCCGCCTGTTATGATCGGGCCCTATAATGACCACCAAATCATAATCAGCATGGGACACGGTTTCCCAGAAAGAAGCTATCATATCTGATGCCAGAAGATGGTGAGGAACTATTCCGCCATGCAGGCTTTCAATATTCTCTTTATAAACTGTGGCGAATGATACGGCACTTTTAAATGACTGCTCATCAAAATAAAGGCAGGATATGGGAGAGCGGGATGCTTTCCATACAGGTGCAACCCACTCAGTGTCCTCAACAACCTGCGTATTATTTGTTTTAACAGGATTCTTTTCAATCATAGTAAAATGATGTGAGCTGCCCGGTGCAATCAAAAGCAGCCCAACCATTATTACAAATATTATAAAGATACGGAAAAATTTTGTCATTCTACTGTAACCATTTCCCTCGGAGTATAATTTATAATATTACTGTCCAGATTGAATACCGTAGCACTTTCTGCGGTACATATGCCGATATTTACAGCCCGGGCAAAATATTCTATGGTTACTTCTCTTGACTTCAAATCAGAGCGGTGTATGGTAAACGATACTCTTTGCCCGCCCACCACATGAGGATACCAGCCTCTTATGCTTTCTCTGATCCACTTATCCGCTGTCTGCCAGGTAGATACATATTTTAATGAAGCGGGCAAATAATCCTCAACCATATAATAACCGGTAGGAGCCAATTGATCAAACCGGACCTTCAATGTTACTTTAATATATTCCGAAGTATCCATGTGTTTCCTGACTTTATCATCTTTTCCGCTATAAGTTCTGGTAATTGATATGCGGCTGTCTGTTTCACTGATTTCGCCAATGGGAGTCTTGTAAACAGTGGCGGTCACAATTTTACCTTCTATATCTGAAAAGCGGATTTGAGACAGCTTCTTTGCCGTCAGAAACATGCAAAAGGTATCCTTTCCATCAATCGTGACTTTTTCCTTTTTTCCATCCAATTCATAAACAAAGGATGATTTAAAGTTTAAATTTTTAAGATTACTTTGAATATATGCAAGGCGCATGGCATTGGTAAGGATATCTTCTCCGTACATATTGCTGACAAATTCGAAAAACTTTTGTCTTTCAGGAGCTTTGATCTTTTGACTGAGCAAGGCGCACAATGAAGTTGCCTCCTGTGTGTCGTCACTGTCATAGCCTTTTTCAATAATATAAGCTCTCAGCGAATCTTCCTTCATGTATGAATCGACAGTTTCACGATAGATATCTGTTGCTGTGTCCAGATCACCAATATCAGCATAAGCAAGCCCAATATACAGCTTATCAATAAGCTTTAAATTTGGTGATTTAAGCAATGCGGAAAGCTCCGGAAGGATTGGCTCTCTTAATCCCGCCAGACCCCAGTAGGATGCTGCAATGTCGGTGGATACGGCGTTTTCATTGGTTAAAGTCCTGTAGAAGTAGTCCTTAACCTGTTTGTAATCAAAGCTGCTGTCTTTCAGGGAACTAATTTTTGCAGTGAGAACAGGGTTGGCGCTGTCATAGGGAAGAAGGGCAATTCCACCATTGGATAGCTGATATCTGGACAAATCGTATTCTTTTGAATAACCATGCCATTCCTCGTCAAAATAATCCTGCAAAAGCTTTCTCGCTTGTTTTCGGACGATGATGCTGTCAATTCGTTCTCCCCAGGAATAGGACAGGTCTAAAAGATCCTCCCAGTAGGATCTCACATTTTCATTGAAAAAATAAATCTTTACAGGCCATTTCACATCAGGAAAATTCATATTCTCAGAAAGTTCTGAATACTGCGTTCTGGGTTGCTCGACAAAGCCTTGTACTACTTCAAAAGGCAGCATTACCGCGTCAGTATAAGACTTATATCTCCCTGTTATGGTATAGGTGTAAGAACCCTCTTCCAATGCCCCTGTCTGGACTAGCGCCCGTTCACCAATAGTTGAGGATATGGAATAATTTTTCCAATCCTGCCCGTCCTTTTTTATTGCAACGGTATAATTCACTTTCTCACCCTGAACAGCAGCTGTTCCAAAGGAGCGAATCTGGATAACGGGTTTATCTAACGTAATAAAACGGCTGTTAAAAACAGAATTAATAAAATAGGGAAGGCGTGTATCAATATTTATAGTTCCATTTCCCGCATATAAATCATCGGTCAGCCCGATAGAAGTTACTCTCCATTTAGTCAGGTTATCCGGCAATTTAACACTGATTTGCGCTTTGCCTTCATCATCCGTTATAACCGATTCAAACAGTGCCGTATCCTTAAAATCGGAACGCACCGGTGTTTCATCTCCGCCTTCACCGCCTTCTGCTACACCGAAACCGTCATTATCCTCCAGTGGATTGGTATGTGGAATGCTTCCATCAAGATAACCAAGAGAAACTACCTGATTATATATATCCTCAAGAATATTTACTTTCTGATCCCAAAGTGCAAAATACGCTTCGTCCACGATAGAGAACAATATCTCCGTCTTTTTGCCATTTCCTTTCGGATCAGATACCTTGACGTTAAATACCGCAGTATCTCCAGGACGGTATTCCTGAGCGGCAGGCGTTACCTCGATATTCAAACGGCTTGCTTCTTTGTCATAGTCTATCCTGTTCATTCCCGTAATGTTCATGTTCTTTCCATCAAAGTATACAGCCATTATGCCCACATTTGGAATGTATTCCTTTTTAAACGTAAAAGAGTATACAGGGTCATCACTGAGGGTATATTCCAGCATTCCCTTGCGGAACAGCATATAGAGTACTTTTGTATTTTCCTTTTTTACGCAGGGAGCACCATTACATAATAAGTAAGCTTTCACCTCTTCTCCTGCAGTATAATCCTCGTAATTCTTCTTATTAGTTTCAAGATAGTAATAATCCATGTCCATATCGTTTCTTCCATTATTGTAATATGCATTGTATAGGGATTGTACATCTTGAATGGGCCTTCCCTGGCTGTCTTTGCATTTTATAGTAATATAATATCCCTTGTCTTTTTCCCGTGTAAAATCAAAGGAGTATTTGCCTTCAACAGTCCTGGCATTAATAGTTTGGATCATTTTTTCATGCCTGTCATATCTATATTTTGGATAGGTTATCTTATTGATAAAATCATAATAGGTTCCGATCTGTTCTGATGTGTAATATATCTCATACAGCTCGATTTCCATGTCAACGTCAACGGGTGCTCCCTTGTAATCTTCTTCCTGGTACCATCCTATGTTCTGTATTTTACTAAGATCAATTTTGTTGGCATCTATCGTCACAGTACATTTTTCATTGTCTTCTTTGTAGTCCGTTACCTTCACCATGACATCCCGTGGGAAAACGGTGAAGTATTCATAAGCATTAAGCGTTGTTTCTTCCGGGTCTTTATTAGTGACACTGATGGATGCCTGTTTGGGTTTCCATGAATATGAGTCCAAAACAGCTTCAATATTGAGACTTGACCTGCCGTTTTCATCTGTTTTCAGAATTCCTGTATTCTCGGATAATGAAAGTCCCTGAATATAGTAGTTAAATTCCATGCCGTGCACCGGTGTACCCTCAAAAAATTTGGTTTCCATTTCAAACAGCAGCTTTTCACCATATGCTGCAACTGTTTTATCCATTGATGTATCAATTTTATAGATGGGCTTCGTATATTCCCGGATATAAATATTTTTACCCAAAAGCTTTTCATCACCGTTTATAATCTCCAGAATATAATAGCCTGTGCTTAAATTTTCATAAGCTATGCTTGTTTTGAAAGTGTTTGTAACGCTTAAATTTACTTTCTTTTCATCTATAACAGTATAGCTATCCTGAGAAGAATAGTAATTAGATTCTTTAGACAGCCTGACGGTTACTTCCCGGGGCGTTTCGCTGCCGTCTTTGCCGGCAAGCATCCCCCATACATTTATTGTGTCGGACAAAAGATACATTTCCCTGTCAGTATACAGATATCCCCAGTATTTGTCCTGTATATCCCTTGCCCAGAAATTCGTATAATAATTATAACCATAATCACTATAGTAATAGTAAGGATTATAACGGTTTTTACCTATTGTATAATAATATGAGGGATGTCCTTCTCTGATGATGGTGTAATTCTTATATTTTGAACCGTCTTTCTCCATCAACACATCATCAGAAACCGCTATCCCGTCTGCTCCTGTCTTTATTGAAAATTTATCAAATACAATTTCTGCTCCCTCTACCGGAGTTGAAGTAAGCGAATCATAAATAAACCCGATAGTTTTGTTTTCCGCACTTCCGATGTAAACAGCCATGCCGTTAATTTGGACAAGAGTAATGCTTTCCATTTCGTCATAGCGTACTACTGCCACATAATAACCTTCGGGCAGCTTATCAGGCAATTCTAAAAATTTTGTGCGGTAATACCCCTCTTTTTCATCATCATAAAGAAGTGCGGTTTTTATGCTAAATACTTCTTCCTTTCCTGAATAGTCAATTTTGTTGTTATATTGAATACACCAACGGGGACGGTCGTCTTTAATAAAAACATCTTCTTTGAATTCCTGTTCGTTGCTGTATTGGTAGATACTCAGCTCAACCTCTTCATTTTGGTCTATATTTGAGTAAACTGAAATAAATTGAAGCTCATTGGGATATAAGTTGTAAATATCCCGCACGAATTCTATGTATTTGTCATTATTTCTGCCTTTTTCCGTGGGTTCAGGCTGGGTCTGAAAAGAAAACACGGTATTTTCTTTAAGGGACAGTCCGTCTGCTTTTTGGCTGAAGCCTTTTTTAACGGTTACGGTGTATACAGTGTCATAAGATAAGGGTGTGTCCGGAACATACACAACGGTATTTTTATGGATTTCAAACCGTCCGGGGGTATTTGGGCTTATTTCAAAATACCTGGAAAGGTCACTCTCAACTTTTTCTGAAAACGTAACCTCAATGCCGGTGTTTACAGGCACATATGTAGCTTCATTTCTTGGAAGCGTGGATGTTACAAAAAATTCGGCACGGGTTTGGAATGCCCAGGAATAGGATATGCCTTTATCTTCATCACTGAACTGAAATGAGTATACCTTGTTTGGGCTTAACAAGCCTGAAGGCTTTAGCATATAATCGCCATCGGATTTCTTTTCAATTGTAAATTTTGTTTCAGGCACAATTGAAATTTTGTTGGTCAGTTGCTCAGCCGTATATTCGTATTTGGCAAGCAAAATACGATAGCCGCTGTCAGTTGCAGTGCCAGCTTCATCTCTTTTTTCTGCCACAAGCTCAAAGGGTTTTTCTGTTTCAAAGCTGGGAACGGTGGCAGTCCCTGTGATGGCAGGCTCTGTAGTGACAGGTTCTGTAGTAACAGGCTCTGTAGTAATAGGCTCTGTAGTAACAGGCTCTACAGTAACAGATGCTGTAGTGACAGGCTCATCCGGTAACCCTATTGGAGACGGGGTAGGGGATGTATCCTGTGCAACAGGCAAATTGCCATTATTATTTATTAATAGAAAAACAGCAGCTGCCACTCCGGCGAGAACGACGAGGGATACCGCCAGAATAAGAAGTTTTTTCTTTGTTCTTTTATGATTTGTTTCATTATTTTTATCTTTTTTCATATAAAAAGCCTCCAGCATAATATTATTCAAAGAAATTAAAAAATTAAGTTTACTTTTGCAGCTCAATTCCAACAGTCGTAGATTTTTTCAGAATGGTTAAAGCTTTTTGAGCAATGTGATTAACAAGTAACTAAAATTTGCTTGTAATAATCGCCTATGGTTTTATTTTATGAGTTCGGGCTATAAACAGTGTGGGTTTTCAGATGCTGTGCATAAAGAGTCGCGGGATTAGTCATAAACGCTAGCATATAACAGAACTTGTATTATTTTTACTTTCCTGAATAAATGATATCACATATTGGTAAATAAATCAAAGGCTTTCCCCAAATTCGCTCCATTTGCTTGACAGTAAATTACTGTTCGCTCCGTCATGATAATAGCCTTTTTACACCGAGCCCCTTATTGTTCAGAAAAAATTAATTAGATATATATAAAAACAGATTGACATGAAATATTTATATGGCTGAGGAGTATTGTACCGATGAGGCTAATATGGAGAAGATAAAAAGGAATGTTGTTGACTAAAAGAAATAAAGAATAAATGATTCGGTTACAGCCTGAGAGAATATAAAATTAAAAGCTGCAGAGAAGTGGCAAAAAACAAATTTCGCCACTTCTCTGACAGCTTGAAGCAAATGAATGATATCATGGTTATACGGAATTACTTTGTTATTTTACTTCAATCGTCGCCCTGGGAGCATAGTTTGTAATATTGCTGTCCAGGTTAGATATTACAGCACTGTCTGCAGTAAATTTACCGGTGTTTACAGCCCGGACATAATACTCTATGGTCGTCTCTGTCGTGTTCAGATAATTATGGTGTACCAAAAACGATACTCTTTGCCCGCCGACATCATGGAGATGCCAATTGGTTTCGTTTTCCATGGCCCACATGTCAACTTTCTGCCGTTCGGATACGTTTTTAAATGAAGCGGGCAAATAATCCTCCACCATATAAAAGCCGACAGGAGCAGATTTATCAAACCGGATCTTCAATGTTACTTTTATATAGTCCGAAGCATCAAAAGTTGTCCCGGCAGTGCCGTCTTTTCCGCTGTATGTCCTTGTAATGGATATGCGGCTGTCGGTTTCACTGGTTTCGCAAATAGGTGATTTATAGACAGCTGCAGCCACAATCCTGCCTTCAACGTCTGAAAAACGGATTTCAGGCAGCTTATTTGCAGGCAGGAACATACTGAAGGCATTTTTACCATCGATCGTAACATGTTCTCTTTTTCCATCCAACTCATAGATGAAAGATGATTTAGAGTCTAAATTATTAATACTGTTTTGAATATAAGCTATGCGTACGGCACTGGTCAGGATATCCCTGGCATACATAGTGTTGACATATTCAAAAAACTTCTGTTTTTCAGGAGCGTTGATCTTTTGACTGAGCAAGGCACACAATGCAGCAGCCTCTTTCGAGTATTCACTGTCTTTACCTTTATTACCAAAGTCAATATAAGCTCCATGCAGGTCTTCTTTCATGTATAAATCAACAATTTCACGATAGATTTTTGTTGCTCTGTCCATATCGCCGGCATCCGCAAATGCAAGCCCAATATACAGTTTATCTGCCGGCTTGAAGTCCGCTGATTGAGGCAATGAAAAAATCTCCGGGATGATTGGCTCTCCCAGGCATGCCAAACCCCAGTAAGATGCTGCAATGCCGGTGGATTCAGAGTTTCTATAGGTTAAAGTATCGTAGAAGTATTCCTTAACCTGTTCGTAATCAAAGCTGCTGTCTTTCAACGAACAAATTTTCGCAGTGAGTACAGGATTGGTTTTTTCATCAGGATGAAGGGCAATTCCGCCGTTTGATAACTGATATTTGAATAAATCGTAATCTTTTGAATTTACCATATATTCTTCGCCAAAATAATCCTGCAACAGTTTCTTTGTATGTTTCCGGGCTATGATGCTGTCAATTCTTTTCCCGCTGGAATAGGCTAGGTCGAGAAGTGTCATCCAGTAGGATTTCACATTTTCATTGAAGAAATAAACCTTTACAGGCCTGTTAACATTCGAAAACTTCATACCCTCAGAAAGTTTGAAATATTCTGTTTCAGATAGTTCAGCAAAACCTTGCAGAACTTCGAAAGGCATCGTTACCGAACTCTTATAATTTTTGTATTTTCCTGTTACAGTACAGGTGTAGGAACCCTGTTCCAGAGGATCGAGCCGGACGAGTGCTCTTTCACCGATAGTTGAGGATATGTAATAATTCTTCAAGTCCTGTCCGTCCTTTTTTACCGCAACGGTATAATCCACTTTATCTCCTTTGGTAGCAACAGCTCCAAAGGAATGAATCTGGATAAATGGTTCGTCTCCTGAAATATAACAGTCGTTTAAAACAGGATTAACATAATAAGGAAAACGTGTATCAATGTTTATGCTTCCGTTTCCGGCATACGGGTCATCGGTCAATCCAATGAAAGAAACCCTCCATTTCGCCTGACCAAACGGAAGTTTCACGCTGATTTGCGCTTTACCCTCGTCATCGGTTATAACCGATTCAAACAAGGCTGTATCCTTACAGCTGTAATGCACTATTTCCCGGTACACATCCCCGCCTTCTCCGCTTTCACCAAGATAGCCGTCATAATCCTCCAGCGTATTGGTATGGGGAGTGTCTCCATGAAGATAACCGGTATGAGTTGCCTGAGCATATATATCTTCAAGTATTTTAACTTTCTGATCCCAATTCGCAAAATAAGCTTCGTCCACAATGGAGAACAATACCTCCGCCTTTCTGCCGTTTCCTTTTGGATCAGATACCTTTATGTTAAATACCGCAGTATCCCCCGGATAGTATTCCTTTGCATCCGCCGTTACCTCAAGATCCAAACGTTTTTCTTCCTCGTCATAATCAATCACCTGCATGGATGTAGGATTCATGTTCTTTCCATCAAAATATACAGCCATTAAGCCGACACCTGGAATGTATTCCTTTTTAAATGTAAATGAGTGTGCAGGATCATCGCTGAGGGTATATTCCAATATTCCGTTTTTGAACAGCATATATAGCACCTTTGTATTTTCTTTTTTTACGCAGGGGTTACCTTTACAGGCTAAGTAAGCGTTCACCTCTTCTCCCGTAACATAACCCTTGTTATGTTCCCTGTCTTTTTTAAGATAGTAGGAATCTACTGGCCACCATAAGCTGCGGTCATTATAGGAATATAAAACGTAAAGGTTTTGTACCTCCTGAATTGGCCTTCCCTGGCTGTCATTACATTTTATAACAATATGGTATCCCTTGTCTTTTTCACGTGTAAAGTCGAAGGAGTATTTACCCTCCGCAGTCCTGGTATTTATGGTTTGAATCTTTTTTTCATGCTTATAGTATTTGCTTTTCGGCTGTGTTTTCTTATTGATAAAATCATAATAAGTTCCAATCTGTTCTGATATGTAATATGTTTCATACAGCTCGATTTCAATGTCAATGTCGACGGGTTCTCCCTTATAATCTTCCACATTATAGACTCCCATGTTCGGGATTTTGCTGATATCAATTTTGTTTGTCTCTATTGTTACATTGAAATTTTCCATGTCTTCGGAGCGGTTCATTACGTTTACCATGACATCCCGCGGGAAAACAGTTAAGTATTCATAAGTACCGATATTTCTTTCTTCGGGGTTATTACCTCTAATATTGATGGATACCTCTTTGGGCCTCCAGGAATCTGAATCCGGAATGGCATCTATATCAAGGCTTGATCTGCCAGTAGCATCAGTTGTCAGGGTTCCCACGCTATCAGGTATGGAAAGTCCATTAATGTAGTATTTAAATTCCATGCCGTTTACCGGTGATTCATCAGATAATTTGGTGTCAAGTTCAAACCTTATCTTTTCACCATAGGCTGCAATTTTTTTATCCACTGAAGTGTTAATGGAATAAGTGGGCTTTATATGTTCACTAATGTAAATATTCTTGCCTAAAAGCAGCTCATCTCCGTTGAAAACCTCCAGAACATAGTAACCTGTGCTTAAATTTTCATAAGCTATGCTGGATTTGATAATATTCATATCGTTTAAATATGCTTTCTTTTCATCGATAATGGTATATTTATATGGAGAATAATCAGGGCTTTTTGCCAGCCTGACGGTTACTTTCCGGGGCACTTCGCTGCCATCCTTGCTTGCAAGCATTCCCCATAAATTTATTGTGTCGGAGCGCAGATACATATGCCTGTCGGTATATAGATATCCCCAGTATTTAAATTTTATGTCTCCTATCCAAGAGCTTCCAATATCATGGGGATGGCCGTATTTATCGTAATAGCTATAGTGAAAACTGCCAAAGATGTTATAGTATGAGGGATGCCCTTCTCTTTTTATAGTGTAATTCTTATATGTTGATCCTTCTTTCTCAATCAACAGGGTATCGGAAACAGCTATCCCATCCGCTCCGGTTTTCATGGAGAATTTATCAAAAACTATTTCTGCTCCCTCTACCGGAGTTGAAGTCTGTGAATCATAAATAAAACCAATGGTTTTGTTTATCGCAGTTCCAATATAAACAGCCATGCTGTTAATTTGGACAGGAGCTTTGCATTCCATATCTTTATAACGTACCACTGCCGCGTAATGACCCTCAGGCAGTGTTTCAGGCAATTCAATATATTTTATGTCGGGATACCCCTCGTTACTGTTATCATAATCATATAGCAGTGTGGTTTTTATTCTTAAAATCTCTTCCATTCCTGAACAGTCAATTTGATTTTTGTAATTGTCACTCCAATAAGAACGGTCATCCTTTACAAAAAGATCTTCCTTAAATTCCTGCTCGTCGCTATACCTGTATAGGCAGAACTCAATCTCATCATTTTTGTTGAAATTATTGGTGCGAACTGAAATCAACGGAAGCTCACTTGGGTAAAAGTTATAGATTTTCCTTGTGAATTCTATGTGTTTATTTTTATAATCCATGCTTTTTTCTTTGTGTTCAGGCTCGGTCTGAAAAGAAAACACCATGTCTTCTTTAAGAGAAAGCCCGTTAATTTGACTGAAACCCTTTTTAACAGTTACAGTATAAACAGTATCATAGGACAGTGGAGTGTTTGGGGTAAACACAACGGTGTTTTTATTGATTTCGAATTGTCCGGATGTTTTAGGGCTTATTTCAAAATACGAATAAAGATCTTTTTCAACTTTCCTCGAAAATGTAATTTCAATTTCGATGTTAACAGGCACGTATGTGGCCCTGTCTCTCGGAAATGTGTATGTGACAAAAAATTCAGCACGAGTTTGAAAAACCCAAGAATAGGATATGCCTTTCTCCTCATCATTGAACAGAAATGAATATAACCTGTTCGGACCCAACAAATCGGCAGGCTTCAGCAAATATTCGCTGTTGGATTTCTTTTCAATTGTGAATTTTGTTTCAGGTATAATCGAAATCATACCGGCCAGTTGATCAGTTGTATATTCGATTTTATCAAGCAGAATCCGGTAGCTGCTGTCAGTGGCCGTACCGGTTTCGTCACTTTTTTCAGCCACAAGCTCAAAGGGTTTTTCTGTTTCAAAGCCGGTAACGGTTGAGGGATCGGGGATGACAGTTCCGGGAGTGACAGCTCCGGGGGTGACAGGTTCATCCGGTAATTCTTTTGGAGTCGGAGTGGGAGTTGTATCCTGTGCAACAGGTAAATTGTCATTATTAATTAACAGGAATACGGTAGCTGCCGCTCCGGCAAGAATAATGAGGGATATCACCAGAATAAGGAGTTTTTTCTTCGTTGTCATTTTATGATTTGCTTCATGATTTTTATCTTTTTTCATAAAAAAAGCCTCCAGCTTTACAAAATTAAAAAAATTAAAACCTGGCTCATTTTGGAGTTTAAACTAATAGTCGTTAAATAATTTATAGTATAATTAAAACTGTTATGGTTATGTGGTAAACAAGTAACTAAAGTTTGCTTGTAATAATCGTCAATTGTCTTATCTTAAGAATTTTGACTAAAAACTGTGTTGTTTTCAGATGCTGTGATATAAATAGCCGCAGATTAGTTATGTTTCTGAGCAAATGATATCATATTATGGTAAATAATATGAGGTAAGTAGCCCGGGGGAATTTCACCCTCAGGCTCTCTCAGAACCGGACTTGAACCTCTCGACTCATCCGGCTCCCACTAACACACTTTAAACAATTTCCAATATTCAAACAATGTTGGGTTGGCATTATAGACTACCTTTTGCTTCAACTTGCTGCGGCGCACTAGGAATTTGCTTTTGCCATAATCAGAGTAACACATCAAAAATTGACCGTCAAGTCATTCATTGTTGTAAAATGAGCCTTGTAGCCATTACTAATGGCATGTATGCCCAATCCTATTGAAAGCATGGTTTTCCCAACTCCAGTCGGACCAAGCAGGATTAAATTGTAACCCTGCTCAATCCAATTTAGTTCTTTAAGTTGATTGAATTGTTTTTTACTTAATGATTGCTGTTCACCTAGATTAAATTCATCAAGAGTCTTGTATTCTGGAAACAATGCATGCTTCAAATTTCTTTCAAAACACTTTTCTTCTCGTCCCTTTATTTCACATCGTAAAAGTCTTTCTAGAAATACCTCGTAAGAAATAGAGTCATTTAAAGGGACAGAGATTCTTTGTATAATTCCTAATTTCATCGAAGCATATATAGTATAGTAAGGGCTGTAGTCTTAACAGGGGTAGATGGATCTGCTCCTGTTAAGATAAGAAAACTGCTCAAAACTGCTCATAAGTTTAGACTGTCCTCGTTCAGAAGAAAATCATATAACCCCAGCCGAACAATGCCTAACTCGTCTGTCCATGGTTTCATTGAGGTCTTGGATATTATGATCTTCCTAAAGAAATCATTCACGGCCAGAAGCGAGCGTAGTTCCTGTTTGGACTTGCTCTCGTCAGACATACTGAGAGCCGACTGGATATAATATTTTTTCGAACCACGGTTTACTACAAAATCAATCTCACATGACTTTTGATGCCGCTTTCCATCTTCATCCGTTTCCTCTATTTTGACTACGCCTACATCAACGGAGTAACCTCGTGCTATCAGCTCGTTGTAAATGATGTTCTCCATAATATGCGTTTCTTCCTGCTGGCGCAAATTCAGCCTTACATTGCGGAGACCAATGTCCACGCAATAGTATTTGGATGGATACTCAAAATACTTTTTCCCCTTGACATCATAGCGGTTTGCACACTTGAATAGAAAAGAATCCGTTAAATATTCAAGATAGGCAGCTATAGTCTCGCTTCCCACCTTAATACCCTTAACACTGCCCAGGGTATTCGCAATTTTGGTGGCGTTCGTAAGCGACCCAACAGAGGAACATAGAGCGCTGGCAAGCTCGGAAAGCACATCAGGGAGTTCTATCCTATATCGTTCAACGATGTCCTTGAAATAGACCTCCTCAAAAAGGTTAGTAAGATACTTGTACTTTTCATCATCGGTTTTCTTGGCCAGTATCAGAGGCATCCCACCGTATAGAGCGTATTTCTCGAAGGCATCGGATTTGTCTCCGCTGACATAATCGTAATACTCCTTAAATGTCAGGGGGTATATATCAACAACATCACCACGACCCCGAAATTCGGTCATTACATCCTTTGAGAGCATTTTTGAATTGCTGCCGGTCACATAAACATCTACATTTTTCAGGCGAAGCAAACCGTTCAGGACACTGTAGAGCTTGACGGGAGCATCGGGACTTTTCAGCTCTTTCTTGGATATCGCATACTGCACCTCATCGAGAAGAACATAGTAAGTCTTGTCTGGATCAATAATTCGGGAACGAACATAGGCAGACAGTTCCTCCGGCACTTTGTACTTCTCGTTGATGTCGTCGTCCAATGCAATGGATATGATTTGTTCCTCGGCCACGCCCATTGACCTAAGATAATCACAGAAAATATTAAACAGAAGGAAGCTCTTTCCGCATCGCCTCACGCCGGTGATGATTTTGATCTGTCCATTACCCTGTCTGCTGATAAGTTGGTTCAGATACCTGTCACGCTTAATATACATAAGCTCCTCCATTCGAAAATAAGTCGTATATACAGCGAAGTTTCGGTTAAATTATACTGAGTTTTGCATCCTATGTCAATAGTATTACCGAAACTTAGTCGTTATTAAGTTCTCAAGCTCGAATTTCAGCTTCGAAGCACTGTATTTCGTTTCTACAGACCAACGCTTATAACGCTTATCTGGTTTTGTGACGTCGAGCAGCTTTTTCTCTCGCAGTGCTATCTACATTCCCTCAGTCACTAACCATTTTCTACGTACCCATGATTTTTATCTACACCCAATTGACAGTAAGTTCTTTACATGTTATTCTTAGGTATAACATCATCGTGTTCTTATTATTCTCTCATTAATAATCATACAAAATATTAAACAATAGTATCTGTTGTGAGGTGTGATATGCCTAAAAATATCGTCTGTTATTTAGTCTGTATTGCTTTGATTTTACCGGTTCTGACAAGCTGCCGCAAAAATCGTGCTATTGTGGAAACGCCTGTACATTCCACTCAAACTGAATCCTCACCACCTGCAACGATTTCACCAATCTCAAGGCCATTGCCATCTGTAACGCCATTACCATCTGTAACGACGTCTTTATCCGTGACACCATCTCCCTCTTCAACACCGTCACCATCAATAACCATAACACCTCAAACGGAATCCGATAAAGTAAAGGAAACTGAAAACCCTAAACCTAAAACAAAATCACTTTTGGATATAGGCAGGATTGTTTACGCAGAAGACATTGGATTACATGGATTCGGGCATTCCTTCTATTGGTCGCCGGATATGGACGGTATTTTATTTGAAGGTTTTATTAAGACCGCTGACGGGAAATACACCTCCGGATTATATTATTACAATATAAAAGCTCATGATATCATTAACATTATAAAAGGCAAAGAAAGTAGTATTTATTATATGGAAGAGCCGAACTGGTCAATAACCGGCAATGAAATATTGTTTTCGTATATTGAATTGTCTGAAAAAAATCCGTCAGTTTATCTTTATAATTTTCAAACCGGAAAGCTTGATGCTCTTCCTGTTGCGGGACGCCAGGCAGCATTTAGTTCAGATTGTTCAAAAATCATCTTTACCGGTGCTGACGAAAAACTTCACATATATCAGCGCTCCGATGGTACCATACAAACTCTTCCGGAAGAAATAAAAGGCCGATCTCCATTATGGTTTTCAGATGACCGTCATATTTTGTTTCTAAAAGATACAGGAACAAATCCCTCCGGCCTTGAAGGTGCCGATCTGTATGAAATATGTATTCTCGACTCGCAAAATACGGATCATTATAAAATAATTTGCCACAAACATGTATATCATAAGCTTAGCTGGATGTTGCAGGACTCTACCGTCCGGGTCGAATCGGGATGGGATGACGGGCATAGTGTAAGTATTCTGGATATCAATGAACGTGAGGTTCAGGAGCTTGGAGAAGCCTGGTTTAACAAATACAAAGCCGGCAGGGATTTTAAAATAATCAATAAAAAACATGACGATATGTGGGAAGTTTGGAGCTTAAGTTCAATTTATGAATACAGTTCATGTCCGGCTGACAGCATTCCTTTATGCCATATGCCCGATAGCAGTCTGATGTTTTGGCAAAGCAACCTCGATGAAAAATACGGACGCTTATATAAGGTAACCCCGCGTAATTCTTCATCAATTTTAACCCATGATAACAACATTCTTTACCCGTATGTATCACATGACGGCAGCAAACTGGTCTTTGTTGATGTAGATGAAGATTTCTTTCTTCTCACAGATATAATTACGTTATTTAGTATAACCCGTGAAGAAAAAGAACCTGTTCCGTCCTCCGAAAAAATATTCGTTGAAAAGCTGCTTCAGGCATTTAATGATGAAGATATTGATTCCCTGTCTGAACATTTTGTAAGCTTTTTCAGCACACTCTCTCCCGAAAAGATCGAGCAGGCACTGGAGCTTTTCAAGGAGCATTTCAATGGTGAGAAATTAGTTGATTTTGTGTATGTCGACAGATTTAATGCTCAATATGATAACCCGGATACTGTCTGCAACATATACCTTTTTATAAGTGAATCCGGTATTTCAAGAGAAATGGAGATTTTCAGGACTGGAAAGAACAATGATTATACCTATAACTATTGTGATTTGATATTATATGTGGGCACTATGCTGGACGAACACGTTAGAGGCTGGTGGTTTGAAGCTTTAAAAGCAAATTCAGTCGAAGAACTTTACAATTATTTTCGCGTGGATGATGGGGATTATATTCCTCCATATAAGGAAGAAATCAATCCCAACCTCCTGAAATATACTAACAGGGTATTGACCCGCTATAACGATGCTTTTCAGATGGAAACCATAAATATTGATTTTACCGGCTATTCAGCGGCAAGCCCTGACACACTTTATCTGGAATATGAAATTTCCGGGCTTTCACCAGACGGGATACCCGCAAAGCATCTTATTTACGGTGTTTATGCTCTTCCAGTGTTAGGGATCCATGACAAATGGATACGTTAAAGGATGCCAGGAGTACAGCATAATTACAGCCAAAAATTCCAATGGCTCATTTCCCGTATTTTCTATTGAATAGGATGAGCCATTCCCGGTCAGGACGACATCTCCGGCCTGAACTGTCCTGTTTGTTCCGTCGTCACATACTGTGCCACTACCCTTTAGAATGTAATATGCTTCTTCTTCATCCAAAATGTGTTGACAATTATTTTATATAAGTTTTATTCTTAAATTACAGCATACACCTACCATATGGCGTAATAAATAAATGGTTTGACTGAATACGCTTACTACCTGCGTGATAAAAAAGTAGTTCGAGTGAATACGCCTACTGTGTGGCGTGATAAGTAAGCAGTTTGAAGGAAGACTCTTTGTATTTACTACAGAGAGTTTTTCTTTAAGTAAAGGATTTTTATGTTAGAGAATGGGTTTTATAAATTGTCTCAATGTATAATTATTATGCATCTTGTGTTAAAATAATGAATAAACAGTTTTCAGACAGGTGGAGATAATTAATGAACATTCAATGGTTTCCGGGGCATATGGCGAAAACAAGGCGGATGATGACGGAAAACATCAAATTAGTGGATGTGGTTATTGAGCTTTTAGACGCAAGGATCCCAAAGAGCAGCCAGAATCCCGAAATCGCCGAATTAACTAAAAATAAGCCCAGAGTAATAGTTTTGAATAAAAGCGACCTTGCAGATCCGGATAAGAACAAGCTTTGGAGTAATTGGTTCAATAAATGCGGGATTGACGTTATTCATGTAAACTCCTTAACCGGAGAGGGGATTAAGGAGCTTACCAGCAAACTTAGAAAAATAATGGAGCCAAAGATTAAGAGTGCCGAGGAAAAGGGTAGAATTTTACGAGCTACAAAAACCATGGTAGTTGGAATTCCAAATGTCGGAAAGTCTGCTTTTATAAACAGGATTGCGGGGAAAGCAACCGCTATTACAGGAGACAGACCAGGTGTAACAAGAACGAAGCAATGGGTTCGGTTAAATCGTGAAATTCAGCTGATGGATACGCCAGGGGTATTATGGCCGAAATTTGATGATGAGGAAACAGGATTGAATTTAGCTTTTACGGGAGCTATTAAAGATGAAATTATGGATGTTGCAACTTTAGCGGTTCGTCTGATGGAGAAGCTATCTATTCTTTACCCTGAGAATCTTAAAAGCAGATTTAAACTTACGGATTTGGGTAATAAAACAGGGTTAGAGCTTATTGAAGAAGCAGGAAGAAAAAGAGGTTGTCTCATTTCAGGCGGAGAAGTGGATTACTACAGAATCGGTAATATTGTTCTGGATGAATTCCGTGCAGCGAAAATCGGCAGAATTACTTTAGAGAAACCAGACAACTGATTGGAAAAAAGAAATAGTCGCGTGTATAATATACCCATATAAAGAGAAGCAATATTTACTTATTTTGATGCTTGAAATCCAGAAATAATGTCCACTGTAAATGGATCTGATTGCCATGTTCACCCGAATTCAATAAATAGCTCAGAAGCAACAATAATAACAATATCAATAATAACAACAACAATAACAATAACCATGAACATGAACATGAACATGAAAATGAAAATAAAATCATCATAGTTAGCTACATCAACATTACAAAACAACATCAACATTTAAAATAAGCTATGGAGTATATTACAAAAATGAGTAACAGAATGACTTTAGCAGCAATGAAGAAAAAAGCAGAGGATATGCCACTGGAAAAGGCTGTTTTATGGCTTTGTGACATGATACCCGATTATGGTATTTCAGTTGCAAAGCTTGCCGATATATATAGCAGGAAGTTAATTAAGTTTAATGAGGAAAAAGAAAGGCTTCGGAATATGTTCAAGTATGAGAACAATGCCCGGAGCAAGGGTTTTATCTACATTGGCGGTATTGATGAAGCAGGGCGAGGACCTTTAGCAGGACCTGTGTCGGCAGCATGTGTTATTCTTCCGGAGGACTGCCTTATAGAGCAGCTAAATGATTCCAAGAAGCTTTCTCCAAAGGTTAGGGACAAGCTGTTTGATATAATTAAAGCTGAGGCTGTCGATTACGGTGTGGGCATGGTAACAGCGGAAGAAATTGATGAAATAAATATTCTAAATGCGACGAAAAAGGCAATGACAATGGCGGTTTCAAAGCTTAAGGTTTGTCCTGATTATTTGATTATTGATGCGGTGGAGCTTCCTCTTATAACAGAACAACTATCTCTATGCAAGGCAGACAGCCTTAGTGCCTCTGTAGCGGCAGCATCTGTATTAGCTAAGGTAACAAGGGACAGATGGATGGAGGAAGCACACGAAAAGTACCCTAAATACGGCTTTAATCAACATAAAGGTTATGGAACCCAGATGCATATAGATGCAATCAGAGAGATAGGAGCATGCCCAATACATAGAAAAAGTTTCATAACGGGCCTCTAAGTGCATAACTTTATTAATATAAATAAAGTTATGTACTTGCCATTTATCAAACGCCCCTAAGACCACTGCCTCAGAGGGTATTTTTAACCCTTGGGGCTAAAAGGACGCATTTCGGGAGATAAACCGATTTCTACTTCAGTGGGGCTTGAATCCCTCACTGAAAGACATTTGATAAAACGCTTGTAGCGGAAAGCGTATTTTGCAAGCAAAAATGCGCGTTGCACACAAAATGCGCAATGAAAGCGCCTGCGTTTAGGTGCACAATTCGCACAAGCGCGCATTGAATTTGGAATAACAAAAGAAACACTGTGGGAAAGTTGAGTCAATTAATGAAAAGCTCCAATAAGCTTTAAAATGGTGGATGATGCTTTATGAGAATTTCTGATGCTGCATCGCAGCAAATAACACAGCTATTAACTCAAATTAAAAAGGGTGAAGTCTCTGTTGGTGACATTTTTGCCGGGCGTATAATCTCCAATGAAAACGGTCATCTATTACTCCAGCTTCTTGATGGGAGTAAAATTAGTGCTCAGACGGTTACCGATTTAAAATACAACATAGGTGATGTTTTAAATCTTGAGATAATCGAAGAAAAACAAGGACTAATTTACGTTAGGCAAACAGATAAAAACATAACGCAAGCTTCTTTGATTAAAAATTCGGAGACCGAAGCTTCTCTTTTAAAATCACTGGGTCTTCCGATTGACAGTAAGCATATGGAGATCATGAAGGCAGTTCAGGAAATGGGGGTTGAGCCCTCTCATGACATTATAGAAAAGGCACTCCAATTAATGTCGGAGGGAAAAGTTCGAGATCCAAAGCAAGCTGTTTTTTTGGTTTATAACAATATGGCGGATAAACCGCCATACTTTCCTGTACTCAAGAATTTAGTCGGCGGGGTGTTTAATTTTCAAGATGAATGGACAAGTACTACCCAAAACATAAACCAGCTTGATGATAAAACAATTATGCAAATTGCCGAAAGTTTTTTGATTAATGATGCTTTAAGAGATTTGAATGTAGGTGAAGAAATCTCGCAGCTCGAAAAGTATTATATGTCTTTTCAGAGTAATACTGATGCTAATGCTTTGGCTGAGCCTGTTACTAACACAGGCATAAAAAGTGTCCTTGTTAATAACATGCAAAGCTTACTAAGTTCTGACGAAATAATAAATTTGCAAAACCTGCTAAGCTCAGATGATATAACAGATTTAAAAAGCCTTCTAAGCTCGGGTGGCATAACAAATTTACAGGATCTTCTTAGATTAGATGACAATACGGGTATGCAAAGCATTCATAATGAGAACAGTGAGAACCTTATTTTTAAAAACATACCGGACACTGTTGCTAGTATGGGTGATATGAGCTCTAATAATGCTCTGAATTCCTTTATATCTTCTGATTTGAAATCAACTCTTGATGCATTGATTGAACGGTTCTTTCCAAGGCTTATTCCAACAGAAAAAGCTCTACAGGACGATGCTGTAAGGATATTAAAGAACTTAATACTCCGGGTAATGGAAAAACTTCCTGATGAACGTTTGCCCGATGACGAAGCAAAAAAAATTATTAATGGCTCATTAACAAAGCTTATTGAAAAGGCTCCTTCTGAATCCCCGGAGGTTAAGCTCCCCAAATTAGATGAATGGGCTGAGGACACAGAAAACAGACTTAACATAATTAAAGAAGCGCTCATTGCATCTACCGGTTCGGATAAAGAAAGAGTGCAGGAGCAGGTTCGAGAGCTAGAAACAGCATTGAGGTTTTTTCAGGATATAATAAGCTATGAGGCATATGCACAAATTCCATTGTTACTAAAGGATAATACCACCGGCGGGGAAATTTACATAATGAAAAGAAAGAATAAAAATGGAAAGCTAAACCCGGATGAATTTTCTGTATTTTTATCTTTAACAACATTAAACGTTGGTACCCTGGATACTTTTATTAATGTCAGGAATAAAAATGTTATGCTCCGCATTATGGCGGAAGATGAGAAATATTTTGGATTATTGCAGGAAGAGTATAGCTCTTTATATAATGACCTGAAAGAAAAAGGATACAATTTATACGAAGTTAAGTGTTTACTCAGGGATGAAGGAGTTCATCTCATAAATGCGAACAGGAAGGCTTCTGATTTTGTCTACACACAGAACAAAAAAATAGACATGAGGATATAGAGTATGGTAAAAAAAGAAGTTAAAAAGGTCGCTGCTTTAGCCTATACCCCGGGTGAGGATGGAGCGCCGAAGATAATAGCTTCAGGTAAGGGTGTAATTGCAGAGAAAATCCTTGAAAAAGCAAAAGAGAAAAAAATCCCTATATATGAAGATGCACACTTGGCCGATACACTTGTTCAGCTTAAGCTTGGTTCTGAGATTCCTGCTGAGCTTTACGATGTGGTAGCATCGGTTTTAACCTTTATAAGCAAGGTGGATGAGACCGCCGGTGAAAAGTTCAAAAGTTTTTAGGCAAAGCAGCTTCCATAGTGTGGGGCGTGCAATGTCTTTTAGAGGTAGTTTGTCAAAATGCCCTAAGACCCCTGCCTCTATAGGCGGGGGATAAACCTATTTCTGCTTCAGTGGTGGGTTCAATCTCCCACTGAAGGGGCATTTGATAAAATGCTCGCGGCGCGTTGCACACAAAACGCGTATGGAAGGCGCTTTCAGCGCCCGCGTTTTGGCGCACAATTCGCGCAAGCGCTCATTGAACGAAATAAAAATGGAAGGGAAACAATATATGAATCGTACGGAATTGGGCAGGTTTGGGGAAAGGCTTGCCCTTGAGTATTTGAATAATAAAGGCTATAATACCGTGGCGCTAAATTACAGAGTGGGCAGGTTAGGAGAGATAGACATTATTGTTTCAAAAGAAGGGCGGATTTGCTTTGTTGAAGTGAAGACAAGAACCGGAACTTCTTTTGGGACACCGGCGGAAGCGGTTTCATGGAAAAAGCAGAATACAATACGACGGATTGCAGCATGTTTTTTAAAAGCACATAATGCAATGGACAGCAGAGTACAATTTGATGTGATAGAAGTAATTGCCGGAAAAAACGGAGAATTTAATAAAATAAATCATATACAGGAGGCGTTTTAATTTTGGTTATAGTTGATGCTCACTGTGACACCCTGACCGTGGCTGTAAACAAAAATACCGATATATACGAAAATAATTTTCATTGGGATATAAAAAGAGCGTTAAATTATGATGGCTTTGTACAGTTTATGGCTATCTTCCAAAACCCTGATGTAGTAAGACCAACATACGAAAGAGCGATCCAATATATACATAAAGCAGAAAGCTTTGAGAAGGAATACCCACAGTTCAGAATTTGCAGGAGCTTTCATGATATCAGGGAAGGATTGGCGCAAAAAAAAGTCTGTGCTCTGCTATCAATCGAAGGTGGAGAAGCACTTGGCGGACAAACAGAGAATTTATCAAAACTGTATGACAAAGGAATTCGGTGCGTAACTCTCACATGGAATTATGCCAATGAGCTCGGAGACGGTGCCAAAGAATCAAGACACGGTGGGCTAACACCCTTTGGCTGTGAAATCGTTAAGCTAATGCAGGAAAAAGGAATGATTGTTGATGTATCACATGCAGATGAGAAAACCTTTTGGGACTGCATTAATATGAGTGTTAAGCCAATAATCGCATCCCATTCAAACGCAAGAGCTGTTCACGATAATCCCAGAAACCTTAAAAATGATCAGTTAAAAGCGATTGCAAATACCGGTGGGGTGATTGGAGTAAATTTCTATACGGAATTTTTAGATAAACCGGGTCGCATGGACGCAGAAGCTTTAATACGCCATATCGAACATATATGTGAAGTCACAGGTTGCGATGCTGTGGGTTTAGGAGCGGATTTTGACGGAATGGAGAGTCTGCCCGAGGATGTTAAAGGAGTAGAAAATCTGGATATAATATTTAATAAGCTTGCGAGTATGAATTATTCTGAAACGGCAATAAGAAAGATTGCCGGAGGGAATTATCTTAGAATTCTAAGTGAAATAATATGATTAGGAGAAATAATGGATAAAGCAAGAGAGACCGCATTAAAAGCATTAATGGAAATCGAAACAAAAGAGGCGTATTCAAATCTTGTATTAAAAAAGCTTCTAAAAAACAACGCTCTTGATACAAGGGACAGAGCTTTTATTACAGAGCTTGTATATGGTACAGTTACACGGCAATTAACCCTTGACTGGATTATTTCCATGTATTCAAAAACAAAGCTTGCAAAGCTGTCAAAATGGGTTCTTTTGATTTTGCGAATGGGTATTTATCAAATAGTATTTTTGGACAAAGTGCCACATTCTGCAGCCTGCAACACATCCGTGGATCTCGCGAAAAAATACGCCAAGGCATCCAGCGGCTTTGTGAATGCGATATTGCGCAATATTTCAAGGAATGGGATCGATCTTAATAAAATCGATACAGACTCAAAAGCCGGTAACATGTCGGTCAGATATTCGTTTCCGAAACATTTGATCGAGCAATGGCTTTCCCAATATGGTGAATATGCCGAATATGGTGACTATGGTGAATATGGTGACTATGGTGAATATGCTGAATATGGTGAAAATGGCGAATACGGTGAAAAAGGTAAATACGGTGAAGAGTTTACTGAAAAACTTCTTGCGTCGCTATTGGAAAGACCTGAATTTTCAGTTCGCGTGAACACCCTAAAAACAACACAGGAAAAAGCGATTGAAAGCTTTGGCAGTGAGGGTATAGAGGCAAAGCCCGGTCGTTTTCTTGAAGAAGCGCTTATTATTAATAATTCTTCGGATATTTCCATGGCACAGCCTTTTATAAAAGGAGAGATAACAGTTCAGGATGAAAGCTCTATGCTTGTTGCAAGAATCCTTGATCCGAAGGCGGGCGAACGGGTGCTTGATGTCTGTGCAGCACCGGGAGGAAAAACAACTCATATAGCACAGCTGATGAGAAATCAGGGGCAAATAACAGCATGGGATATTTATGAGCATAAAGTAAGGCTTATCAGCGAAAATTCTGCAAGATTGGGCATAACTATTATTAATGCATTAGAAAATGATGCCACACAGCTCGTTAATTCAGCAATTAACCAATATGACAGAGTATTAGCTGATGTACCTTGTTCGGGGACAGGCATAATAAGACGAAAGCCGGATATTAAATGGCAACAAGACGTGGATAATGTTGGTAATTTGATTGAGATCCAAAAAAAAATATTGTATAATGCCAGTAGGTATGTAAAGTCCGGAGGGGTTCTTGTATATAGCACCTGTTCGTTGGATGACAGGGAAAATGTTCAGGTTGTTAGAGCGTTTCTTAAAACAGAAAGAGAATTTGAACCAGAGCCTCTGCTTGCATATTTGCCGGAACCGTTAAAAAATAAAAATGGAGTTAATAACGGAATGCTAAGGCTATACCCACACATAGATGGAACCGACGGCTTTTTTATTGCAAGACTTAAGAAAAAAGCAAAGTAACATAAGGACGAAAGAATACATGAATGAAGTTACAAGCAATATATTGGATTTTGATTTTGATGAATTGAAACAAGCTTTAGAGCAGACAGGCGAGCCGGGATTTAGGGCGAAGCAGGTTTGGAACTGGCTTTACCAAGGTGTCGACAGCTTTAGTGACATGACAAACCTCCCAAAGACCTTTCGAGAAAAGCTAAGTGAACATTTTTATATTGGCGGAATTGAAATAACGAAAAGGCTTATATCAGAGAAAGACGGCACAAGAAAATATCTTTTTGGACTTAAGGACGGCAAGGTTGTGGAAGGTGTTCTTATGAAATACCATTACGGAAACAGCGTGTGCCTGTCAACTCAGATTGGTTGCCGCATGGGATGTAAGTTTTGTGCCTCCACCGGACTTGGAATTGATCGAAACCTTGCCGTTGGGGAAATGATTGCACAAATCATGAAGATTCAACAGGACATAGGAGAGAGGGTAAGCCATGTGGTTTTAATGGGAATTGGCGAGCCCTTTGATAATTACGAAAATGTAATCAAATTTTTAAGAAGACTTAATGCTTCTGACACATTTGCTGTCAGCTATAGAAGAATGACGGTTTCCACGTGTGGGCTTGTACCTGAAATACTTAGGTTTTCAAAGGAAGGAATTCCTGTGAACCTCTCTATTTCACTGCATGCTCCAAATGATGATATAAGAAAAGAAATAATGCCCGTAGCAAAGAGATATACATTTGACAAAATTCTTTCTGCGTGTCATATTTATACTCAAGAGACAGGAAGACGGATCACTTTTGAGTATACTTTGATAGACGGTCTCAATGATGCCGATGAGCATGCCAAAGAGCTGTCGGAGAAGCTAACAGGGCTTTTGTGCCATGTGAACCTTATTCCTGTAAATTCAGTCAAAGGGACGGGGTACATAAAGAGCAAGCAAGATAGGGTTTTGTCATTTAAAAACATATTAGATAAAAAACATATCCCCGTGACTGTCCGAAGAGAGCTGGGAAGCGATATATCGGCAGCTTGCGGGCAGTTAAGAAAAAATACCATTGAAGACGATGGGGCGGTGCATTAGTATTGGAATATGCAGCTTTAAGCGATAAAGGAATTATAAGAGAACAGAATGAAGATTTCTGGAATATTGTTCTTGACAATAAAGGAAATCCTATTGCTTTTATTATAGCTGATGGCATGGGAGGCCATAAGGCCGGCGATGTTGCAAGCAGAATGGCGGTTGAAATAATATCCCAGGAAATTTACAGGGGATTTGAAGCCATTAATTCTTCTACAACCATCGGTTTTCTGGAGAAAGCAGTTAATCTTGCTAATGATGAAATATATAAATATGCATTGCTGAATCTGAATGGAACGGGGATTGGTACCACACTTACATTGGGTTTAATACACAGCGGAAAGATTACAATTGCCCATATCGGCGACAGCCGCTTTTACATGGTTCGTGGAGGAACTATTCAGTCCATGACAAGGGATCATTCCTTTGTTGGTGAACTGGTTGAAAAAGGAGTGCTCGATCAAGAGGAAGCCAGAAATCATCCGCTCAGAAATCAAATTACACGCGCTTTGGGTTATGAGAAGAACATTGAGATTGATTTCTATAATATCGATGTAAAAAAGGGAGATATGTATTTGTTTTGTACAGATGGGTTAACCGTAAAGGTGTCTTCAGACGAATTACTGACCATGCTTGAACAAGAAAAAGATTTGAATGTAATATTGAAAAACATGGTGGAGCTGGCCAATCAACGTGGCGGTGACGATAATATTACAGCAATTATTGTAAAAATATGACATTGATACCCCCGGTAGTAGCAAATGCCTTGGGGGTGCTATTATATAGTGAATATTGAAATAATACTCTTAAAAACCTATAGAGTTGAGGTGCAGAATGACTGGGAAAGTTTTAAATAACAGATATGAGCTGTTTGAAAAAGTTGGCAGCGGCGGTATGGCTGATGTATATAAAGCAAAATGCCGCGTACTTAAACGTTGGGTAGCTGTAAAGATATTAAAGGATGAATTCATTAATGATGAGGAATTTCTCGAACGGTTTGAACGTGAAGCATATGCAGCGGGAAGTCTTAATCATCCAAATATAGTTTCGATTTATGATGTAGGCAGAGAAGATAATATATATTATATAGTTATGGAATATGTAGATGGTATAACTCTTAAGGATTATATTCGTCAAAACGTAAGGCTCCCATGGAATGAAGCCGCAGATATAGCAGTTTCCATATTAAGCGCATTGCATAAGGCACATAGGCATAATATTATACACAGGGACATAAAACCTCAGAATATATTGATGACTTCAGACAATGTACCAAAGGTAACTGATTTTGGTATTGCGCGTGCTTCCACAACTGCTACTGTAACAAGAAAGGTTGACACGGCGGGCTCAGTCCATTATGCTTCGCCGGAGCAGGCAAGGGGTGGATACACCGATGAAAAATCGGATCTCTATTCTGTTGGTGTTACTCTGTTTGAAATGCTCACCGGTACTGTGCCTTTTAATGCTGATAATCCAGTAACTGTAGCTTTAAAGCATATTGAGGATGAACCACCCGATGTGACTGAATATGTGCCGGAGATTCCAAAGGCAATTGACAGTATTATAAAACGTGCAATGAAAAAATCAAAAGCTGAAAGATATGACAGCGCTCTTCAGATGATAGCTGATCTGGATCATCTGCAAAAGAGAGAAAAAATGAATGAAGATCAGGAAAACCAGGTGGATCCTTTTGCAACAAAGGCCATTGAGGGTTTGGAGGAAAAAGCTTTGGCAGGAAAGAAAAATAACAAAAAAGACAAAAAAATAGAAAACAAAGTAAACAACTCAAATAAGACCCCAAAAACAAAAACAAAAAAGTATGTTGTTATATCTGCATACGTTATTTTAATAGGAGTTATTTTGGGTGGTCTCTGGCTTACCTATGCACATGTGGTAAAACCAATTCTTGTTGATCTCATGGCACCCAGCACACCAGACGTTGAGGTAAAGAATTATGTGGGAATGAACATTGAAGAGGCTCTGGCAGATTTAGAGAGTCTTGACCTTCCATATATTGATCCTGTATATGAATATCATGATACGATTGAAAAAGGCACTATTTTAGATCAGAAGCCTGCTCCAAAAATAAAGATAAAACCTGGCAAGGATGCCTATACAAAGGTTGAATTTGTTGTCAGTAACGGAGTTGAGGAGGTTCTGATTCCGGAAGATATAAAATTTAAGGATTATCTTGAGGTGCAGATCCTTTTAAGGGATGAGCTGAAATTAAAGCCTAAAGAGGTTGCCGAATATAATGATGAAGTTGCGCAAGGAAGAGTTATACGCACAAAGCCTGAAATAGGCACATCTGTCAGGGTAGGCAGCGAGGTCATAATATACAAAAGCTTAGGTCCGAAACTAAAGGATGTTCCGGTTCCTGATTTAACCGGCTTTACGATGGATGAGGCAAAACACACACTTTTATCGCTTAATCTTTCTATCGGAAGAATTTTTCCCGAAGGACGTGACGGGTATAAGGGAAAAATTGTTAATCAAGAGCCAAAATTAGGCGAAATAATTAAGGAACTTGAAGCTGTTAATATATACTTTGGTGATGAAGAATCAGCCGTTGAAGGAACCGGGGATGGAAATGTTATCTATCCGGGCGAAGGTCGAATCACAGAGAGAATTCCTCTCCCGGTGGGCTTTGAGTTTGGTGATAAAATCGAGTTGGTTGTATATTCAACCTTGGGTGATTCAGGTCAGGAGGTACTACAATCCAGGGTAACTGTGAATAAATCCGATTTTCCGGTTGGAGTACAGATTCCGGTGTCTCCCGGATCTACAACCACAATTAAAGTTTATATGGATGGTAAGTTCCAATACGAAAAGGAAATTAGCATTGATTAGCTTGGGTTTATGTATTAATCACGCTGTGATTATCCAAAAATAAAGGATTAAATGATTTTACTGCAAAAACGCATACTGTTGAATAAACATAAATTATAGTATCAGAAAAGCACGTATTTCAGGTATAAAATACCGGAATAAAGGTTTTTATGACTGAAATACGATGATTTTCGAGTTTTTGCAGTAAAATCATTAAATAGTACTATGAAATTTTCACAGGTTGAACGGAGGAGTGTTTTTGGCAGAAGGTCTTATCATTAAAGGCGTAGGAGGATTATACAGTGTCGAAAGCAATAAACGAATTTACGATTGCAGAGTAAGAGGTGTTTTCAGGAAAAGGGGTATAACACCGCTGCCGGGTGATTTTGTTGAATTTAAAGTAACAAATGATGAAATGGGCGAGGGATGGGTTGAGGAAATAAAAGAGCGTAAGAATTTTTTTGTCAGACCGCCTGTAGCCAATGTAAACATGATGGCAATCGTTATTTCCGTTAACAGTCCGGAGCCTGACTTTCTTTTAGTTGATAAGCTTCTGATATCAGCACAGAAAAATGACATAGAACCTGTTATAATAATAAATAAAACCGATTTAGCAGACAATACGAGCCATTCACAAATAGAAGAAATATATAAGGGAACAGCCTTCACAATTATACCAATGAGCAAGATCACGAAGGAAGGCTATGATATTCTATACACGAAGCTTGAGGGCAGAATTACTGTTTTTGCCGGTCAATCGGGAGTTGGAAAATCAACAATATTAAACAATATTATTGATTCATGGGTTATGGAAACGGGCGAAATTAGTGATAAGATACAAAGAGGACGTCATACAACCAGGCATGTCCAGCTTTTACCGCTTATTAGCGGAGGATATGTGGTGGATACGCCCGGATTTAGTTCATTTTCCCTTGATGGGGTAGAATATGATAAATTATCATGGATGTATCCGGAATTTGAAAAGTTGCAGGAACAATGCCGTTTTAATGGCTGTAGCCATGTTAGTGAACCGGAGTGTTCTGTAAAAAATGCTGTTTCAGCCGGGGAAGTTTCATTGATAAGATATAATTGCTATATCAAGCTTTTTGAGGAGTTGAAAGAACAATATGATAAGCGCTACAAATGAAAACGGTATATTATTGGCACCATCAATATTATCGGCTGATTTCACCCGTTTGAAGGAAGCTGTTGATACCATTAAGGAAGCCGGTGCGGATTGGGTTCATATTGATGTTATGGACGGTCATTTTGTACCTAATCTTACCATAGGTCCTCCGGTTGTAAAATCTCTGAGAAAAGAAACGTCTCTTTTTCTTGATGTCCACCTTATGATTGAAAAACCCGATCAGTTAATTCCAGATTTTATTTCCGCAGGTGCGGATATGATTACCGTTCATTTTGAGGCATGCACGCATTTAAACAGAACAATACAGTTAATCAATGGCGGTGGTGTGAAAGCCGGGGTTGCATTAAATCCTGCCACTCCGTTGTCAGCACTGGAATACATACCGGATTCGGTTGATATGATTCTTTTAATGACCGTTAATCCTGGATTTGGGGGACAATCCTATATACCGCAAATGACGAGAAAAATTAAAAAGCTTCGGGAATGGATTAACTGGACAGACAGAAAAGTATACCTGCAAATAGACGGCGGTATCAGTACCGCTAATATAAAAGAGGTTACTGCTGCCGGAGCAAATGTTATAGTTGCGGGCTCAGCATTTTTTAATGCTCCTGACAAGACTCAATTTGTAAACGAAATGCGTAATTTATCCGACTATTATGTTTGAACGTAGATAGCATTGAGGGACGGTTCTGTTGTGTTATCTGAAATGTAAGTCTGTTTTATCGGTCTGATGTCCTCCTATGCACGATGAAACTGTCACTCTGAGTCCTTCTTTTTTAGATACAAACATTACATAAAAAAGGTGGATAACTAAATGTTGGGTATGCTGAGCATAAAGGTAAGCATAGTTTGCTATTGCTGAGAATGCAGGTTGCGAAAGATTGCTCGGAAATACAAGCAGAAATGTGTGTGCGTCATATTTATCGCATTTTCAAATGTCATGATTAAGGAGAAAAAAATGATTTGCTTGGTTGTAGGAAGCGGAAGTATTGAATCAGATGAGCTTCTAAGAAGTATTGCCAAATCCTCAAGGCTTCTTATTTGCGCCGACGGGGGTGCTTTTTATTTCCAAAGAGCTGGTATTACCCCTAATGTACTTATAGGCGATTTTGACTCAATAAAGCCTGCTTTTCTAAAGTTATATAAGGAGCTTGGAGTTGAAATTATAAAATATCCCTCTAATAAGGATTATACAGATATGGAGCTGGCGCTGGATTATGCGATTATACATGGAGCATCACGAATATACATTATGGGTGCGATAGGTTCCAGAATGGATCACACCATGTCTAACATTCAATTGCTGCACAAATTAGCTGACAAAGGTGTTGAAGGCGTTGTTGTTAATGAAAACAATTATATATATTTAGTCAGCGAAAGTATTGAAATTGGGAAAAAAGACGGTTATATGCTGTCACTGGTTCCGGCTACAGAAAGGGTGGAAGGCATTACAACGCAAGGGCTCACTTATGCCCTAAAGGATGCTGTTATGCATATAGGAACCGGTCTTGGTATCAGCAATGAGTTTACAGGCGAAAAAGCGGTTATAAGTATAAAAAAAGGCAGGCTGTATGCAATTGTTTCTCGGGATTGAGAATTGAATATTGGATGAATGATTCAGAATACACAGAAACACCTAAACTGTATGCCTGCCCCATTTAGGACACATACGACTACTCTATACGGCTTGAGGAGTTTTTAAATATATTGATTTTGAAGATTACGTTACTGTAGCAATTTAAATTACTTTCAGGCGTATGAGCATTATGGAGAACTCTTGTACAATAGCTTGGGATATAGTAAATATCTCTTTCAATTAGTTTACAAAGCATTAACGATGCAGGCGAATCATATATTATAGGAGAACACTATACCGAGGTTTGCCTGTGCGGAAATTTTTTATTCTTTCTATTGATGGCGGAGGAATCCGCGGTATAATCCCATCTGTTCTTCTGTCAAAATTGAAGAGCATTCTTGAAAAGCAGGGTTTTAACAAACCATTTCATGAAATATTTGATCTGATGGCAGGTACTTCAACCGGCGGTTTAATCGCCTTGGCTTTAAGCGCACCGCTATATGAAACTGATGGAAGCTTATATGACGCAAAGGGTGGTATATCCGTACATAAGCTGCTGGATTTATATAATACACTCGGAGACAAAGTGTTTCCGGGAAGCAAAAATAAGATACGCAAAGCATTAAGACAGTTATTTATCAGCAGATACAGTTCTATGCCATTTTATTTTATTCTAAAAGATCTATTCAAGGATTGTACAGTTAAAAACGCACTAACGAATTTATTAATAACTTCGTTTGATATGAAAACAATGGAACCTGTTTTTATGAAAAGAAGACCTCTTGCGTCCGGCGGTGATACTGACCCGGATTATTTTATGGTTGATTCGGCTTTTGCAACCGCAGCGGTTCCAACATATTTTCCACCGGCATACGTCAGTCGTAAAGATAGCCCGGAGGATATACTGTGCCTTATAGATGGAGGTGTTTTCTGTATCAATCCTGCCATGAGTGCGTTAACTGAAGCCCGGAAAATTTGTCCCAATTGTGAGTATTTAATACTATCTCTGGGTACAGGAACTCAACGTGAAGAGTATAATACCGAAAAGATTAAAAACTGGAGCTCGTTAAGTTGGATATCTCCATGGCTTGGAGTTCCTCTTATATCCGCCGTAGGAGAGGGTCAGAGAATAAGCACAAATCATATGATCAAGAAGCTTCCGCAGGTAACGTTTTTCAGATTTGACATAGAGCTTGAAGACAAAAAGGGGCGGATAGACGATGGGAGTAAAGAAAACCTCCAATATCTAAAAGGAAAGGCAGAAGAAATGATTAGTATGAATTTAGAGCAGATTGAATCAATTGCACAAATTATTATTCGAGAGAAAGCAAAAAAAAGCAAGACGATTTAGCTTTTTAATTAATTTTAATTTTTTGTTGACTATAAAAGAGTTTGATAGTATAATGAAAATATAATTATATTGTTCAAATAAGTTGTTATATCAACATAATGGTTATTACAACATAAAGACATAATGAGTTATGAAAAAAACATTTTAATGCTGAGGGTTTTTGTAAAATTGGAACTAGAATAAATGACTAAAGGGGAATTCTTATGAGTTTGTTAATTAATGCAAAACCAGCGCATAATACTAAAAGTAGAACACGAAAAAGAATGGCGAGACAGGAAGCTATAACAGGATGGATTTTTATTCTTCCTGTTTTAATTGGATTTTTTGTGTTTACGGTATTTTCGGTAATATACTCATCGATAATTTCTTTTACAGAATGGGATCTTTTAACTCCACAAGTTTTTGTAGGAATAAAAAATTATGTAAAGATATTTAAAGACGAGAGATTTTGGCAAGTACTTTATAATACAGCCTACTTTGTTATTGGATTAGTACCTTCAGTGCTAGTAGTATCAATGCTGTTAGCAATAGCTTTAAACGGAAAGGTAAACAAGCTTACTAACTTCTACAAGATCTCATTTTATATGCCATGCATAACATCTACTATTGCTGTAAGTGCGGTTTGGCTCTGGGTTTTCAATCCAACCAATGGAATGATAAATACACTACTCTATGCAATCGGATTTACGAATGTACCACAATGGCTTCAAAGTACGACTTGGGCTAAGCCTGCGCTTATCATAATGAGGGTTTGGCAGGTGTGTGGACGTTATATGCTAATGTTTCTTGCAGGATTGCAAACAATACCTGCAACATTGTATGAAGCGGCTGAGGTTGATGGAGCTAAGGCGTGGAAAAAATTTAGATACATAACTTTACCGATGCTTTCTAATACGACGTTTTTTATTACTATTATGCTAATAATAGAGTCATTTAATATTTTCGAATCAGTATATGTGATGACCGAAGGTAGACCCGCAGGCTCTACAAACACACTGTTATATTATATTTACTATAATGGATTTCAGGCTTATAGGATGGGCTATGCCTCTGCATTAGCGTGGATAATGTTTGTGATGCTTTTTGTACTTACATTCATTCAGTTCAGGATAAGAAGTAAAAAAGAATTATCGATGTTTTGAAGAATCGACTTAGAGTGGGGTGGAGTTTTTGAAAAATAAAGTCGGAAAAATAGTATTTCATGCTACATTCATTATTTTATCTTTTATCATGATTTACCCGTTTATATGGGCAATTACATCATCATTTAAGACAACTGCACAGCTATATAACGGTAATCCTTTTGATATTATGCCTAACCCTTTCACTGTATACAATTACCAAAGAGCAATGGAGATGCTTCCAATCTTAAGATTTGTTTTAAATTCTTTAATTCTATCAACTTTTGTACCTATATTGCAGATAGTGATTGCAAGTATGGCTGCATATTCATTTGCTAGATTGGAGTTTAAAGGTAAAAACATCGTATTTCTATTGCTTCTGAGTACACTAATGATACCTGGGCATGTTACATTAATTCCGAATTTTATAATTATGCGTGTGTTGCATTGGATAGACAGATATGTAGCTCTCATAATACCTCCGCTTGTTAACGGTCAAAATATTTTTAATATCTTTTTTATGAGACAGTATTTTCTTTCTATACCGAAGGATCTGGATGATGCTGCGATCATTGATGGCTGCTCACGCTTTAAAGTATTCAGCAGCATTTTAATGCCTAATGCAAAGCCGGCACTTGCTACGATCGCAATTTTCTCTTTTACAAGTAAGTGGAATGAATTTCTTTGGCCAATGATTGTAATGAATAGCTATGAAAAGATGCCAATACAGGTAGGACTTTCTTATCTAAAGGTTGCTGCAAGTACTAACAGAGGCGAATTGCTTGCGGGATCTGTTATAGCGATAATTCCTACAATTATAGTATTTCTTTCGTTTCAAAAGTATTTTATAAAAACAGTTGTTAATACAGGATTGGGAGGACAATAAAATAAGCTAGTGAACCTGAAAAGGTTTATTATAAAATCCAAAAACCATTAAAGGAGGACGATTTTTATGAAGAAGAAGCTGTTTATCAAAATTGTATCATCAATGCTTGTATGCTTTACATTGTTCGCTTTTGCAGGATGTGTGCCGACATACCCTGTAGAGGCAACAACTACACCAAGTACGGATACTTCAACGCCTGAAGTCACTACAAAACCTGATTTATTCGCACAGCCAACTAAAATTACGATTCTCTCCTGGTGGGATGCTACTAGTAAAACCGCACTAAAATTGTTTAAAGCTAATTTCGAAGGATTGCATCCGAATGCTAAGATCGAGTATACCCGTATACCTGGAAGTATGTACGCCGATAAGGTTATAACAATGGTTGCAGGCGGAGAGCAAATGCCGGATGTTATGATGCTTGCAATGGATCAGGTGCCAAGATATGCTTTAGGAGGAGCCATTCAGGATCTTACCCCATACATTACTGAAGAATACAAAGAGAATACTTATCCTATTGCAATGGATGCGTTGAAGGTTAATAACAAAATATATGCGGTTGCAAGAGATATAACTTCGACGGTTATGTATTGTAATAAAAAGATGTTTACCGATGCAGGGGTCGATATTCCGAAAGAAGGCTGGACAGTAGATGATTTCCTTGAAATAAGTAAAAAACTAACCAAATATGATGATGCAGGGAAGCCTATACAGTGGGGATATGCCATGAATTTCTGGCCTGATTCAGTTTATGATTGGTTTCTTATTTTTGGTGGTGACTATATTTCCGAAGATGGAACAACTTCAACTATGAATACTCCTGAAAGTAAAGCAGCAATGCAATTTTTGAGTGATTTATTATATAAATACAAGGTTGCTCCTACCAGAACAGAATTGGAACAGTTCGGAGGAAATGAGAATGCTGCAGTAGTAGCCAGTAAGGCAGCTATGGCGATTGGAGGTCTTTTGTCCTCGGATTCTTTCATTAAAGCAAACCCACCCCTTGAGTATGAGATGTTTCCTCTACCTCTTTCTAAAAGTGGAAAGGCTGTAAGCCATGCTTTTGTCAACACATGGTGCATGCCGGAAGGGGCAAAGAACCCAGAATTATCATGGGCAGTTCTTGATTACTTATCCGGCAAACAAGGTCAGCAAATTGTGCTTGAGGAAAGAATGGGATTACCCGCCAATAAAGAAGTTGATACTTCCGCACTGCTTGCTGCAAGACCAGACAATAAATGCCTGATAGACTCACTTACATATGCGGTTCCTTTTAAGACAACTCTAAATTCAAATGATTACTTAAATGTGTGGAAAGAAGAAATGGAGTATCTATATTCTAATGCTAAAAGTGTAGATGAAATAGCAGCTGCAATTGATAAAAGGGGTAATGAAATACTATCAAAGAAATAGTATTAGAATATTCTTGTGGAGAGCCCTTCCAGTGGGGCTCTTCAAAACATAGCCAAGTGGGGGTTTAGTATGTTTGATGATGGCCGTTATAAAAATATTGTAGTAGATTTGATAAATAGCATAGAAACTACCCAATATGATAGCATCGGAAAAGCGGGTTTATTAATTTGGCAATCATTGAGTAATGAGGGCGTTTTGCATGTTTTTTCAACAGGACACTCACACATGATAGCAGAGGAGTTATTCTACAGGGCAGGTGGTCTTATACAGGTGAATCCCATTTTTGATCCAAACCTCATGTTACATGAAGGAGCAATTAAAAGTACAGCTCTGGAACGTTTACCCGGATATGCCGAAGCTTTATTTGATACTGTGGAATTCAGAAAAGGCGAGCCTATAATAATAATGTCAAATTCAGGTATAAATGTTGTACCTATTGAAATGGCAGTCCTGGCAAAAAAGCATGGGATGAAGGTTATTGCTGTGACTTCTATAAGCATTTCTAGCATGCTTGAACCAAGACATCCATCAGGTATAAAATTAATGGATGTAGGAGATGTAGTTATTGACAATTGCATAAAGGATGGTGATGCAGTTCTTGAATTGCCTAACATGGGTCAGAAGGTCGGAGCAGTTTCATCTATTGCTGCCATATACATTGCACAAAAAATTGTTCTTGGTGTTATAAACGAATTTATTAAAAATGACCAGGTACCACCGGTTTTTATGAGTGCCAATATACCTGGTGGAGATGAGCATAACGCAAAATTAGTTAAAAAGTATAAAAAAAAGATAAGAAATCTATATTAGTATTTGCACATGATTCATAAAAATATATTACGGTGAACTGAAGAAGCAGCTCCCAGAGAGGGATACACTCAAAAAATGTAATATATGCCATATGGAACTAGAAATATTGACATTGCTTGTGTAAAGCGGTATACTAAAATATATATATGTTTGTAGCATGTTGTTATGACAATATAACAACGATAGGATTCTTTGTATACTAATTTAAGAATAATAGTAAATAATTGAGGGGTGTGTATGGCAGACTTAAATATTAATGAGATGGTCCCAAGATATATGCAGATAATTCAATACTTTGTAGACAAAATTGACAGAGGTATTTTGGATAATGGGGATAAACTTCCGACTGAAGAGGAAATTTGCAAGATTTTTAATGTAAGCAGAATAACTACAAGGCAAGCTCTGAATGAACTGGCGAATGCAGGATATATTGTAAAAAAGCAAGGTCTTGGTTCTTATGTAAAGAAAAAAATGAAAATGCAGCTTAATTCATTACAAGGATTTTCAGAAGAAATGACAAGTAAAGGGCTTGTACCCAGAACAGAGTTGCAGTCTATTGAAGTATGCAGTCCAAGTGTTGGGGTTGCAGAAAAGTTAAAAATAGATATTTCAATAAAGGTATATTCTATTTGCAGGTTAAGATATGCAAATGATATTGCGTTATCCCTTGAGAATTCCTACATACCTTTTTTTCAATGCCCGGGTATTGAACGTTACGATTTATCAGGATCGCTTTATAAGGTGTTAAATGAAAATTACGGAATTTCACTAAAAAAGGCAAGCCAATCAATAGAAGCTGGTTTTATAGATAAGAAGGTTGCTAAATTACTTGATGTAAAGCCGAATACTCAAGCGCTCATAATTGAAAGGGTAACCTATTATAAAGATAAACCGTTTGAGTATGTTAAATCGGTTTACAGGGGTGACAAATATAAATTCTATGTTGATTTATATAGAAATGATTAATGTTGTGTAACACTTCATTCTTATATATGAGTTCCTCGTGTTACAAATAAACTTCATTAGTGTTGTGATCTGCATACCATAAAATTTTAAGTGTTACAGACCTTAAGGTGATAAGGAGACTATCGCTATGTATTTCCTTGGAATAGATGGTGGAGGAACAAAAACGGAAGCACTTATTTGCGATGAATTCGGTCAGATTATAGGTAGAGGTAGATCTGGTCCTTCAAATCCATTGTTTATTGGAAAAGATACTGCTTTTGAGAATATAAAATTATCAATTGATATTGCCTCGAGATATTATAATGGTAATATGTTTTTTGATTCAGCATCCATATGTATACCGGGAATTAAAAGATATAAAGACGAAGTTAAAACTCAGCTTTTACAAAATTCCAAGAACACCTATATAGATTCCGATGAATTGAATGCATTCTATGGAGCTCTAGCCAAACCATTTGGCATAGTTGTTATTGCAGGAACAGGTTCTTTTACTGTAGGTATTAATAAAAGAGGTGAAAAAGCTGTATTGGGTGGATGGGGTCCGATTATTGGTGATGAAGGCAGCGGGTACCATATTGGCATATGCGGGTTAAAATCAATTGTAATGGAATATGAGGGTGCTGGTGTCAAAACATCACTTACACCCAAAATAATGAAGGAATTGGGCTTAAAGAAAGTACCAGAGTTACGGAGGCTTATATATTCAAAAGATTTTGATAGAACAATCATTGCAAATTTGAGCAACTTGGTTCACGAATCAGCAATTGAAGGGGATCCCGCATCTGTTAATATAGTAAATACTGCTGCGGCACACCTTGCAGAACTTGTAAATAGAGTTGTAGAGCAGCTGAAAATGTATGACGGTGATTATGATGCTGTTCTAACAGGTGGGGTTAGTAACTTTAAAGACTTAATACTGGTACCATTTACAGAATCCATTGAAAGAGAAAATATAAATATAAAGAAACCACAATATGTACCTGCGATAGGCTCTTTGATGATAGCATTGAAAGAATCAGGAATTGATGTATATGCTCAGGATATATTAAATAGTTTGAACGCTACATATAAAAACTTTGTTTTATAAACTGCAAAAATTTAGTTCAACTTATTATGGAAATTAAATTGTAAAAAGGGTGGTATTATGCTCACAGAATCATACTTTGACAATATGAAAGCGGTCCTTGCTAAAATTGAAAAAACCCAAAGGCAAAATATTTCATTGTGTGCGGAAGTCATAATGGAATCGCTATGTAATAATGGTATATGGCACTTGCTTGATACAGGACACATGCTTATGCATGAAGGGGTTGGAAGAGCTGGCGGTATGATGGCCGTAAGACCTGTGATGACAGAAGTAGAAGTAAATAATCCAACAAGGAAAAGGTCAATACCAGGTAAAAAGAGAATCTATATGGATCAAATAGAGGGATTCCCTAAATTTGTGCTTGGTAAGGCAAATATCATGACCGGGGATGTTTTAATGATTGGTTCAGTCTCAGGTATAAATATACTACCTGTGGAAATGGCAATAAAAGCACGAGAAATGGGTGTAAAAACAATAGCGATTACTTCAGTAGATTATTCAAGATTTTTAAAATCCAATCATTACAGTGGGAAGCGGCTGTTTGAAGTATGTGATTATGTGCTTGATAATTGTGGAACAGTTGGAGATACACTTGTGGAAGTTGAAGAACTTGGTAAGAGTATTTGTCCATCTTCAGGCATAGCTGCTTCTTATATAATGTGGGCACTTCAAGCAGATGTTGTTGAAAAAATGCTTGCTCAAGGCAAAAAACCTAGTGTTTACATAAGTAATCACATTGAAAACTCCAGTAAAATCAATAATGAATCATGGGATTTATATGAAAAATACGGATATTGATATAGTACACACCACAAGAGCAGGAATCATTTTTTTCTTCGATATGGTATTTTGGCCCGGAGAGCTAAAAATGCGTACTGATGCATGGGCATTAGGGTATTTTTAAAAATTAAATAAACTGTTACTGATAATTTAAGAAAGAGGTACCACCAACATGATACAATCCCTGGAAAATGAATATGTAAAATTGTCTTTTGATAGCAAAATCAACAACATTATAGAATTGAGAAACAAATTAACCAACGACAATTATGTCAAGTCGAACCAAAAGGGCTCCATATTGGCTTTGTGGTGTATTCTCAAGGAGAAAGGCATTAGAGAAAAGTTTATTCCAACAGGGGTAACCGGATTGAAAGTAGATTCTAATGAAAGTAGTACTAAACTTAGTATTACCTATAATGGTTTTATGGGTGATGGTAAGATTCTTGATATTAACGCGGAAGTTAATGTAAAAATCTGTGGCGAAAAGATGCTGCAATGGACTGTATGTATTGAAAACAGGCATTCTGGCTGTGATATTGTAGAAATACTATTTCCGCACATAAGAGGAATTTATCTTGGAGAAAGCTGGGAAGATGACATAATTATCTACCCACACCATGCGGGTGAAAAGACCATTAATCCAATATGCGAGTATGCAAGCGAAAGATATAAGAATTTTGGGAGAGCAAGTTCTAGGTTTGAAGCCGGTGTTTATTCAAGAGAAATAAATTACTGCGGTCTTGCCTCCATGATGTGGATGTACTACTATGATAAGAATAATGGCTTTTATATAAGTTCAAATGATCGTAATTATCTTGTTACGGGAATGCTTGCAGAAACAGGTGGTACAGAAGACCCATGGATGGGATTCGGTATTAGAAAATACAAAAAGATAGAATGTGGACAAACATGGTTTTCCGAACCTTGTACTATGGCTGTAAATTGTGAAGATTGGCATTGGGGGGCAAAGGAGTATAGAAAATGGATAGATCCTTTCATAAAAACTGATAATAACCCTGCACATCTTAAGAATGAATTCGTCTTAAACCAGTGCTACAATTTTAAAAAGGATGGAAGTATACATAATAGGTTCGATAAGATACCGGAGCTATTTCTTGAAGGAAAGAAACTCAATATAAGACATATGTTTATAGCAAGCTGGAACAGAAAGGGATTTGATTGCAACTACCCGGAATATTATCCCGATATGGAGCTTGGAACATCTATGGATTTGTATGAATCCTGCCAATACGTCAATAATAATAATGGTTTTATTACTTTTTACATAAATTCAAGGTTATTCGATATAGAATCTGATTTTTTTCCTACAATCGGACATGATATGGCAATTAAAAAGATTAATGGAGAGTATTATACTGAGAAGTACGGACCGGTAACATTTGCAATTATGTGCCCTTCCGATACCAAATGGCAAAAACAACTGATAGATACTGCCTGTTGGATGATAAAAAGCTATGGTGCTACAGGGATATATCTTGATCAGCTTGGATCAGCTGAACCCTTTCCGTGTTTTGAAAGCAGTCACAGCCATGCAGATATCGGGGGATTTAATACTGGTTATTTTAAGATTTTAAAGGATCTTAAGGAGAAAATATCAGAAATGAATTCCGAGTCGTTTCTGATGATTGAAAACTGTGGTGATATATACGGAAGTTATGTATGGGGGAGCCTTACATGGAACGGTGAACAGTATGACGAGTATTTTAATATTTTCAAATATACTTTTCCTGAGTTTGTGCAGATCAACATGGTAAATCCCAGATCGAAAAAGTCTGGTAATGAAAGGATCGAACTATTCTACTCTCACATGGAAAGGGCACTTCTTCTAGGGTCCGTTCTTTGGTTAGGAATAACAGACCACTTTAGGAAAGATGAAGAAGAATTACGAACATATGCTGAAAAGGCTGTTGAATTTCGAAGGAAAATTAACCCTATGATAAGAGATGGGGTATATATGGACGATGTTGGTATAGTGAACAAAAGCCCCTGTATTAATGCAAGTAGGTGGAAACTTGGAGATGGTAATGAACTAATAATTGTAGGGAATAAAAATTGTATAGCTGGATGCCGAATTTGTGTAGAGATTACACAGCCTGTGAGTATTTTCTCTGAAGATATTGATGGTAACAGTCATAATTTAAAATATGAATATAACGCAGGATGTATTGAAGTTTACCTTCCTGAGAGCAGGGTAATTTATTTGTTGATTTGCGAATAACCATACTGTGATCGCATCAGATTGCAGCAAGCTGTAATTTCCTGCAGACAAACTTGCAGGAAAAGCCATTTCACGATTTCCAGGGAAGCAATAATAACATCATTAATAAACATTTTCCATTGAGGATGGAGGGGAGTTGTTGTTTGAATTTGTACAAATTGCTGATGTACATATACCGGCAGGAGAAGTAAACTTTCGTGCTGTCATAGACGATATTAATTCCTGTGTTAAACCATCATTCGTAGTTATTACAGGAGACATTACTGATTGCGGAAGACCGGAACAATATAAAAAGTATCTGGACTATAAAGCACTCTTCGACTGTGCTGTATATACAGGGACAGGTAACCACGATTTACAATGGTGGACCTCGAACGGAAAAAATGATTACAAGGGGAGTATTGGATCTCTTTATTATTCATTTAATTATGAAGGCGTGCATTTTGTAATGCTGGATTCTACTGTTATATTTGTGACAGATGGAAAATGCGGTAAGGCACAGCTAGAATGGCTTCAGTATGATCTCAATACTATCTCCAGAGAAATGCCTGTAATTATATTTGTGCACCATCCATCAGTATTACATGACAATGTAACCGCTAAAGCAGAGCTTATCAGAATTCTAAAGCGTTATAATATAGTTGCGATTATGAGCGGACATATGCATAGATGGGGGTATACTATTGAGAATGGCATACCCTGGGTGTATGTAACCGATCAAAAAAACAATAATGATCAAGGTTATGCAATAATAAAGATATCTTCTGACATGCTATATATTTATAAAAGACAGGTAAAAGACAGTTCTAAAGTCCTCTGGTTAACAGCATCCATGATAAATAGCAGGAAAGCAGATATGTCTATCACAAATGTTACTGTTCAGGAGAATGGGAATGTAGATATATCTGTACAGATTGATAAGGCACCTGACGGAGTAGATAGTGTACAGGCGAGTGTAGATAATTACGGTCCATGGACAAATCTGACTCAAAACGGAAGCTCATGGTTTGGTAGAATAGACATTTCAACCTACTCTCCTATCATACCCTACGGCAAGCATTTTGTAGGGGTTAATATGACAGACAATGTAGGAAAGGTGTGGAAGGAATATAAGGAATATGAGTGGAGTGGAGGGAATGTGATGACTAAATGGGTGTACCAGACCGATGATATAATTCAATCCACGCCCACATACTATAACAGTATGATATACACAGGCTCAGAAGATGGCAAAATATATGCAATAAATGACTTTGATGGTACGTTAAAATGGTCATATGCCACTGAGGATCAGATTATATCTAAGCCTGCAATATTTCAAAGTGCAATCGGATGTTTGGTAATTTTCGGTTCAAATGATAAAAAGGTATATGCATTGAATGCTGATGATGGTTTACTTAAATGGCATTATGTTACGGGAGGTAGTGTGATCACCGATCCGCTTGTTGATGATGGTGTGGTTTACTTTGGTTCAGGGGATAAATATATCTATTCTCTTAATGCAAATGATGGAAGCTTCAAATGGAGATATCAGACTGAGGGTCTTATGAGACAAAGACCATTAGTATGTGGTGGAATATTGTATGCATTTGTACGGGATACGCATATATGGTATGCAATAAATACAAATGACGGTTCATTATACTGGCGTGGAAATGCTGATACTGACATGTTAAGTTTTATTCTCGGTGATATTAGACCTGTGATAACTGGAAATGCAAAGCTATGGTGTATTGAACCCCGGAATAAGAAGGCAGGGTATTTAAATCCAACAAACGGTAGTCTTGAATGGACACATCCGTTTATTAATACCATGGGTCGCATCGGACCGGCAACAGATGGAACAAGAATCTTTTATGCAGCTAATGAAGGCAGGGAGATATACGCATTTAATGTATTTGACAATATTTTAGAATGGTACAGGGATTTGAGAGCCGGTAACAACAACGTTGATTTGCAGGAATATCAAGTAGATAGCGCTCTCATATACGATGAAGGAATACTTTATCATGTCTCAGAAAGAGGAAGGCTTACTGGGTTAAACCCTGTTAGTGGAGATAAAATATTTATTTACGATGCTGTTGGATTCCCGGAACGCTCTGTATGGCAGACACCTGAGGTTCATAATAAAACGATTTATTTCGGGGGTTTGGATGGTAAGATATATGCTGTAAAGTATAATGGAGATGTATAGCCAGGTTTAATTTGATTAATGGTACAAGAAATATCAGAACTTTCCGTTTAAGCCAAAGAATGTTTACTCTCATTTAAAATTCAGTTTTCTATGCAAATTCTACAAGAACAGCTAATACATGTGCCGCTTAAAGCGTGCCTTTGATTCCATGAGCTATTAAATAGCATTATTTGTACTATATATAATCATATTCAGACTATTCTCACAGTTGCGGTTTTTATAAAATAGAAATAACCGGTAAACTTATATCGGTCACAAATAAAAAACGTAAGTGGAGGTCTTTGATATGTATAAGCTATTCATGAAAGTTGTAGTAATTATAATCTTTGTTTTACTGGTTATGCCTTGTCCCGCATACGCGGAGGTTGATGAACTGCCTGTTTTAGAAAAGCCCGTAAGCCTGTCAGTCCGTTCCGACGAATATGGTGATTTGCAGCTTCGTATGACACAGCCGGCTAAAATTATGGAATTAATGGAAGATGAATACGGGATATTTTGGGAAATTGATTGGAAGATTAACGACGGGCAATGGAAGTTTGATAGTCATTGGGATAATTTTTCCGAACAATACTTGATTGAATATTACGAGAACCTATATGAATGGTTTAATGTCGCTTTAGCGTTAAACCATATAAGTCATGACGAAAGAAATTCAATTGATGTTCCGGTATTCCCTGAGAGTCTGCAGGTTGAAGAATTTGATTTACAGAACAACACATATTCCTTCCGTTACCGTTATGTATATGAATATGAGCACTTTGATCCTGCCACTGAAACATGGGGTTATCGATTTGTAACATCTCCTTATTCTGATATTGCATCCATTGGGAAAGATGCAGCAGGCAGACTTCCTGATAGTCTTGTTGCCCCGGAAAATTTAAAGGGTGAGCTGAAGGAGTACAAGGACGGTCAGCCATATTTCTACTTTACCTGCAACATTCCTGAAAGCGTGGAAGAATCCAATAAACAAACAAGTATATGGAATTTACTTGACTGGAAGATTGGTAATGGTAAATGGGCATCTGAAAGTAATGGTATATTGCTCGGAAAAGGTCATGAGAATCTTATAGATGATATGGATGTAGATCCTATAGATGAGGGAGGATGGGGTGAAATTGACATTAAGAAAAACACGTATTATTTCCGAATGTTCTTTCAGTTTCAAAAACCCGATGGTTCTTACGTCCGTTCTCCCTTTTCCAATGTGGTTGAAATCGGTACGACTGCATTCTACAGTGGTGCCAGCTCATGGGCAGAACCCGAACTTCAGGCAGCCTATGATAAAGACCTCATCCCGGATATTCTTATGGGTACAGACATGACGCAGCCCATTACCCGCGAAGAATTTGCTGAGCTTGCAGTTCGGTTGTGTGAAAAATCTATTGATGAAGCGATTCTACCCGCATCTCCTAATCCGTTTACCGATACAGTAAACAATCAAATTCTAAAGGCATTCAAACTGGGAATCACAACGGGTACATCAGCAACGAAATTCTCTCCAAATGTGCTGATTAACCGTGAACAGTGTGCCACAATGCTTTACCGGGCCATCAAGGCGATTGCTCCGGCTGCTGACTACAGTATTGCTGGTGTGAAAGACTTTCCTGATCAAAGAGATATATCCAGTTGGGCTGTTGAAGGAACCAAATACATGTCTAAACTGGGAATTATCAAAGGAGACAGCAAGGGTAATTTCATGCCCAAGTCTGTAACGCCTGCCCAGGAAGCGGCAAAGTACGGTATGGCCACCAGAGAAGCAGCCATTCTAATGACAGTAAGAACCTCCGATAAATTATCGGATATAAAGGCAAATACAACGCAACCTGCAGTAACCCCAACCCCTGTTCCAGCTTCAACCCCGACCCCTGTTCCGACATCAACCCCAACTTCTGCTCCTGCGGCCTCCTCTGTCGAAAAGAAACTGGATGAGTTGGCTGCTAAAGGAAATAAAATCAACCAGATATATTATGAATGGACATCATACGCTAATGGTGAGAAACTGCAAGATGGCAAGGCATGGATGAAGGGGAATATGGCAAAAAAACAGGAGCCTGTTAGCTCAGGAGGCTATATCATATATATCTATGATATGGAAAAACATGAGAGCATTGCATATACATTAGGCCAAAACACAGCTTACATTGGAGTTTATGACCCGAATGATCCGCAAGTTGCAAGCAGACCTACAGATATTTTTTCTTTATTCATGCCTGTAAATCTGAAGCTCGCCGGAACAGAAACTGTGGACGGACAGGTATGCACAGTGCTGGTGCAAGAAGAGGAAGGGATGGAAGTAGGGAAGGTTTGGGTTTCTGAAGAAACCGGATTGAAGCTTCGTGAAGAATATATTCTGATGTTAGGTACCCCCAAAATAACTGTTATATATGATTACATTACCATAGATGGTCCAGTGGACGATGCTGTTTTTGAGCTTCCGAAGGGTATGGAAATAGATACACTGGATTGATCGATTAAACTAATGGCGAAAAAGCTTTAGTTAGAAAACTTTCTAGCGAAGCACAGGTTAAAGATGGATAAAACAAGCAGCTGAATTGCATCTTGCTGCAACTTCCTGCAGAAAAACCTGCAGGAAAAAGTCGTTTCACGGCTTTCTGGAAGCAATCATAATTTACTTTATCAAATTCCTAAGACCCCCACTTCAAAGTGTATTTTTAGCCCTGTGGGCTAAAAAACACGATATCAGTGGGGGTTTATTGTTAACGGGTCGAGGCTTGTGGTGCGTTCCGGTGGGTACGCACCTTTGTTAACGGGTCGAGGCTTGTGGTGCGTTCCGGTGGGTACGCACCTTTGTTAAC
>ENA-UOOK01000355-UOOK01000355.1-fermentation-metagenome-genome-assembly--contig:-NODE-355-length-59887-cov-13.625084_pt1 | contig 59887 bp, 50 predicted proteins | sample MGYA00245777_ERZ724023 | MGnify/ENA primary metagenome ERZ724023 (study PRJEB28704, sample SAMN03018312) | fermentation metagenome | biome: anthropogenic terrestrial biome; feature: soil; material... | reverse complement strand
CTTCCAAGTCGTCCAATCACTTTCTCCTGCCACACGCTGCACATTATGATAATCAAGATATTTAGTCCTAAAACCAACCCAACTAAAAATACCCTTTGAGAAACGACTGTATTCTTTCATTGATAAGAATGCATTAACCATTTGCCGTGTCATCATGCGGTAGTCACGTACACCAGGCACTATCTGCGTATTAGATATTTTATTGATAAATTTATAAAAAAGGTTACTAAGAAAAGATTTAACTTTGCTTTCACCTTTTCTATCAATTCTTCTGGTTCCAATACAATCATATTTACCAGTTTTAAGTAAAGCATACATTTTAGGTAAAAGAGCTGGGGGATCCTGTAAATCAGCATCCATATCAACTACATAATCTCCGCTTGAAGCTTGTAGTCCCGCATAAAGCGCAGCATCCTTACCAAAATTGCGTGAAAAGGAAATATAGTGTACTTCCTTATTATTTGTATGTAATTTGCGAAGCACACTTAAAGTATTATCTTCTGAACCATCGTCAACAAAATAATATTCTATCTTTAAAGCGGTTAACTTTTTAACTTCACTTGCAACTACCGAATAAAACAGAGGAATTGTTTTTTCTTCATTATAACAAGGAACAACGATTGATAACTTTTTCATCAAAAATCCTCTTAATGATAACTACATTTCTTTACTTAACCAAGTTAATTGTAACAATTAATAAATAAAAAATTTGCCCAGTAAGGGCAATTTTTTGTACTTCAATTTTATTACTTAGTCTTACCCACAGTTAATTCTGGACGTTTAGTAAACTCAACATAGAGTTTAGAACCAGATACGGATAAGCCTTCAATTTCACGCCGAACCTTTAGATGGCTTCTACTCTTATAACTACCATTTTCAGCAACTCTAAAAATATAATCATTAAAGGCAATATAGAACTGGTTATGGTTAGCATCATACGTGAAACCTTGAACCGGTGAACCATTACTAATAAAGTTAGTTTGGGTGGCACCAATTTCAGTTGGGGTCCAAGTATCGCCATTACGAGTTACCTTCCAGTATTCATAACGGCCATTGCCACCATTATGGAATAGAGCATACATAGTGTGATCATTAGCAAAGGTAGCGTTATGAATGTAACGCTGGTTAGCCGCATCCTTATTCCAAATCTTGAAAGTCCAGATTTTATCCATCTTCATATCACTCTTACGAATCCGCATAATTTCTTCAGAGGCACTTGAATTCTTAAATTTATCATTGTTGGCCAACACATAAATATACTTACCTGTAGAACTAATGGATTGACCGTGCCCTAATTTAATATACGGGCTTACCCTAATATGAGATGCATAATCCTTAAAAGTGGACCACTTCAAAGCAAGCAAATTTTGAGCAGCATACTTACTCTTTATGTGATTTAAACTATAAGAAACTAGGTGACCGTGCTGATCATTACCATCATAAAACATGGATACAGTAAAAATATTATCCTTAACGGTAATACCTTCTGGAACCACACCAACTTGCCCCATCTTATCGGCTGCTTGACCATACTGTAAACTAACAAACCTTGGTTGGAACAGTCTAGTTCGTAAAGTTAAACCTTTAGCCTTGAAAGTATTAGATGAAGTTTCAGGTCCAAAATCATGGGCCGCATTCCAATGTCTTGACGCAGATTTTGAACTGCCTTTCCAAGTTGAAACTTCTTTTGGTGCCTTCATAGCAAACTTATCAGCACTAGAAATTCCTTCTTTTTCATCTGCCCGAACAGTTACTGTATTAGCCGCCTCGGCTTTGCCATAACTATATTTAACTTTACTTGTACCTGGAACAGAAGAATTAATGGAAGATTCAGAAACATGTACCTTTTGGGGATCTATTTCTGTCCCCTTACTATCAGTTGCGTAATTAATTGCATCCCTGGTTGGGAAACTATAATAACTATTCCTTACTAAACTAACATTCGCAGCCAAAGAAATTTTATTTCTTGCAAAAAAGTTTTGGTTTACCCAGCCAACATTTCTGCCATCAACGATAATGTACCAATACTTACCTTTCTTAGTGGTAGCATATTTCTTGGATTGGATCTGTCCATGCTTGAAATATTTAGTCGATGTAAATTTACCCGCTGGTCCACCCTTCAAAACATGGTGGTAAACTGCATAATTTTTTGTACCAGCTATTTTAGTCACAGCCCTTTTGTAGCTCTTGGCATGAACACAATTATAACTAATGCCAACAACTAAAAAAGCAGCAATGGCCAATGTAATAACAGTTAGTGATATCTTAACCGATTTTTTCATTTTTACCCTTTCCCTGCTTTTTATGTTACATGAACATATTTTTACACACTCTTACTGTTTGAACAATGTTTGTTATCATTATTATTTTATGAGAGATTAATGAAGAAGAAGGCTTTTCTCTTTTATTTGCTATATAATGACATAGTTAAAATAAATATATTTAAGGGAGACTTTTTATTTATGATTGAATCACAAAACAATCCCAAGAAGATGATGTGGATCACCCTTGCAATGATGGCCTTTTCTACCGTATGGAGTTTTGGTAACGTTGTAAACGGGTTTGTCTACTTTGATGGAACAAAGGTTGTCTTCAGCTGGATTCTTATGTTCCTACTCTACTTTGTTCCCTATGCTCTAATGGTGGGTGAGCTTGGTTCTGTTTTCAAAAGTTCTGGAGGTGGTGTTTCATCTTGGGTTAACGCAACAATGGGACCAAAATGGGCCTATTACGCTGGATGGACCTATTGGGCCTGTCACGTGGTATACATTTCAAGTAAAGGTACTGGTGGCCTGAGAGCCATGGCTTGGGGTATCCTCACTAATACCAAATGGTATGATAGTTTACCAACCGCATGGACACAATTTGCTACATTAGCAGTCTTTTTATTCTTCTGTTGGGTAGCTAGTCGTGGTATTCCAGTATTAAAGAATTTAGCCACTGTTGCGGGAACATCAATGTTTATCATGTCAATTCTATTCATCGTTATGATGTTTGCTGCACCATTAATTAACCCACATGCTGGTTATTACAACATTAATTGGAACTGGAAGAGTTTCTTACCAACCTTCAACGTTAAATATTTAACATCACTTTCAATTTTAGTATTTGCTGTCGGTGGTTGCGAAAAGATCTCGCCTTATGTTAATAAGGTAAAAAATCCTTCAAAAAACTTTCCTAAAGCTATGATCACTTTAGCTATTATGGTCATGGTTTCGGCTATCTTAGGTACCTTTGCAATGGCAATGATGTTTGATCCGAAAGTTGTTAACGCACATATGAACGAATACATTTCTAATGGTCCTTACATCGCCTTTCAAAGATTAGGTGATTACTACCACGTTAACAGTCTGTTCGTATATATTTACGCTTGGTGTAATGTAATCGGTCAATTTTCAACTTTGGTTCTTAGTATCGATGCACCCTTAAGGATGCTGCTTGGTAGTAAAGAAGCTAAAGATTATATCCCAAAGAAATTACTTAAAGTTAACAAACATGGTGCATTTATCAACGGTATCTGGATGGTTGTTATTCTTTCAGGTGCTTTGATTGTTGTTCAGGCATTATTACCCGATGCACAATCAGTAATGGCTCAATTGATTAAATTAAATTCAACAACTATGCCGTTGCGTTACTTATGGGTATTCATAGCCTTTATAGCTTTACGTAAACAAAAAGATAAGTTTGAAGATAAAAATAATTACCAAATGACTCATCATCAAGGTCTAGCTTACACCGCAGGCTGGTGGTGTTTTATCGTCACACTTGCTTGTTGTATTTTAGGTATCTACTCACCAGATCCATTGACGCTATTCTTAAACGTTGCTACACCAGTTATTTTAGTTGCTTTAGGTTTAATTTTACCTACTATTAAAAAACATCAAGATAAAAAATTAGCATAATTTTATTGGATAAAATGTGAAATAAAAGCGCCTCTAGAAGGCGTTTTTATTTTGAAAATGATACACTTTACATTGTATAAGTAACGTAATGGAGATGAGTATTTGTCAACTAAACTTGAAAAACAAGCTGAAGAACTTCTGCATGAACATCATTTAAAGGCAACTAAGTCCCGCTTAAGGATTCTTCTATACTTGATGACACACCATAATCATCCAACCGCTGAAACAATTTATCAGGATATTGCCAGTGATAAGCCAACTTATCGGGCTACCATTTACAATACACTTAATACTTTAGTTAACGTAGGAGTTATCATTGAAATAAAAAATGGGGACAGTTCCTCTCATTATGACTACTTTGTTAAACCCCATTTTCACATCATCTGTACTAATTGTGGTAAAATTGCTGATGTCTTTTATCCCAATTTCAATACAATTGAAAATAAAATGTGTACAGAAGCCGAAAAGCAAACAGGTTTTATCACTTCTAAGAGTCACATAGAGATATATGGATTATGTCCTGATTGTCAGAAAAAATTACAAAAAAAATAAGAGGTTTTCAAACCTCTTATTTTTTTCTGCTTAAATTAATTACTTAATTTTCGTACTTTCAAGTAATTCAGCACGTTGAGCCAAGTTTACATATAGGCGACCGTTACTTACAGACAAGCCCTCAATCTCACGACCATTAGTATTAAATTGGTAAGTCTGTTTAATTGCACCCTTTCGACTTATCTTAAAGATTAAATCATTAAATGCAAGGTAGAAATTATCATTAACAGGGTCATAAGTAAAGCCTTGAACTGGAGCACCGTTACTTACAAAATTGCCATCAGTCTTACCAACTAACTTAGGATACCAATTATCACCCTTACGGGTTAATTCCCAGTATTCATAGCAATTATTCTTTATATCATGGTAGACAGTATACATATCAGTATCGGAAACGACTACACCATTGTGGAAGTAACGTGGATTACTTGCATCGTCAACCCAAGTCTTAATTGTCCACATCTTATTAATCTGCAAATCACTCTTACGGATTTGAACTAATTCTTCTGAATCAGAACTTTCTTTCAAAGTATGATCATTTACCAAAGTATAAATATATTTCTTGGTTGATCCCATTGCTTGACCGTGGCCAATTGGTATATATGGGCTTACCTTAATATGCTTAACATAGTTAGTAAACTTCTTTTGTGACATAGTTAGTAGATCTTGGGCATGAAATGGGTTGGTTAACTTATTTAAATCATAACCAACAACGTGTCCACTAAGTAAGTTAAGGTGACTGAGTAAACTCGTATAAGCCCAACCATCTGATACAGTTATACCTTCAGGAATATGACCCACTCTATTAATGTTATCGTCACCAGGATCTTGGACACTTAATAAGACTGGTTGATAAAATCTCGTCTTAAGAGTTAAGTCACCACTATTAAAGGTATGTCTCGTATTATCTGGTGTAAATTCAGTTGGACTAATGTAATTATCAGATGAACCATAGTGGGATTTCCACGGTTTATAATCATTAGTACCTGGCTGTGCGGTTACACCACTGGCACTAGCGATACCTTCTTTGGTACTCTTTCTAACCGTAACTTTTACGGTAGCGGTAGCATCACCGTAAGTATATTTTACGTTATAAGTTTTTGGTTTATTACATGCGATACTATCTTTAGATACATTAACTTCGGAATTATCAACTACTGTCCCCATATAATTAGTTGCGTAACTGATAGCATCCCTAGTGTTAAATTTATAATTATCGTTTCTTACCAAACTTACCGTTTTTGGAACAGCAATTTGGTTTCTTGCAAAGAATTTTTCATTAACATAACCTACTTTACGACCATCAACGTAAATTCTCCAATAACGAGCTTTTTTAGTCTGGACAGATTGATCAGACTGAATATGGTTATAACGGTAAGTTATTCCATCGGTTACCTTGGTATGAACATGGCCGCCAGAAACAGATTTCCATACTTTATAATTTTTGTTACCAGCAACTTTGGTCATCATCGCATAACCAGTAACGCGTTGAGTGCCATCTTTTTGCTTTTTATTAGTCTTACTACCATCAGCCTTGGATGAACTAGACTTGGTTGATTTAGCAACTTTAGTACTACTTGTATCCACTGGCTTTGAATTACTTGCGGCAAAAGTCGTATTTGCATTAACCGCAAATAATCCTAAGCTAACAGCAAATGCTGATACAAACGTCAGTATTTTCTTAGAATATTTCAAAATTTTCCCTCCAGATTAAAGATTACATTCTCTATTGTAATATAAAATAGCTACACAAAAAAATACAAAATTGATACACTTTGTTTGACAGCCTTTATAGTAAGTGCTTTAATTAGCACTGTACTTATAAGAGTGCTAATTAAGAATTTTAGGAGGCAGATATATGCTTGTACCTACAGTTATTGAGCCTACTGCTCATGGCGAACGTGCATATGATATCTATTCACGTTTATTAAAAGACAGAATTATCATGTTAAGTGGTGAGATAAATGACCAAATGGCTAACTCAACCATCGCTCAGTTATTGTTCCTTGATGCACAAGACAATACAAAAGACATTTCACTTTACATCAATTCACCGGGTGGTGTAATTACTTCTGGCTTAGCAATCATGGATACTATGAACTTTATCAAGTCCGATGTTTCCACCATTGCTATTGGTATGGCAGCTTCAATGGCTTCCATCCTGTTGACCAGCGGAACAAAGGGTAAGCGTTTCGCGTTACCTAATTCCACTGTCCTTATTCACCAACCTTTGGGTGGTGCACAAGGTCAACAAACCGATATCCAAATTGCTGCAAATGAGATTATGAAGAGTCGTAAGAAGATTAACAATATCTTACACGAAACCACCGGTCAACCCATGGAAAAGATCCAAAAGGATACCGACCGTGATAACTACATGACCGCTCAAGAAGCTAAAGATTACGGCTTAATTGATGAAATCATGGTTAATAAGAAGAAGTAATAAATAGTAAAATATTTATTGCAAAAAGGAGTTCACAAATGTGAACTCCTTTTTTATTTTCTTAAACTATCGGCCATTTCATGTAATTTTTTAAAGCGATGATTAACTCCAGATTTAGAAATCGGTCCATCAGGTACTTGCTGGGCCATCTCTTTAAGCGATAATTCTGGATTATCTAACCGAAGTTGAGCAACTCCGCGCAGTTTTTCAGGTAAATTACCTAAACCATTCTTCTTTTTAATCAACCGAATATCTTCAACTTGTTTAGCAGCTGCGGTTGCAGTCTTTTTCAAATTTGCAGTATCACAATTAACTAGGCGATTAACAGAATTACGCATATCCCGCATAATCCGCAAATCTTCAAAGGACAACATTGCATTAAGTGCACCAACAACGTGCAGAAAGTCGCCAATTTTCTCTGCTTCCTTCAGATAAACAATGTAACCATGGCGGCGCCTCGTAGTTTTAGCATTTAAATAAAAATAATGATTCATCAGCTTAAGTAAATCATCATTATGATCTTTGTACACTGAATAAATTTCCAAGTGATAGCGACTCGTTTGGGGGTTATTCACACTCCCACCTGCTAAAAAAGCACCACGTAAATAAGACATTGCCCCTTCACGCGATCTCATAATTCGATTAGGAACCCTTGTAACTACATCATCATTTTTATCTAAAATTTCTAAATTTCGTAAAATTCCTTTTACATTAGTTTGCAGCCGAACCAAATATTGATTGTTCTTCTTCAATTTCATTTTTCTTGAAACTATCAATAATGGTTCAACTGCATAAGCACTTTTAATTAATGTGAAGATTCGACGAGCAATCGCAGGATTCTCAGTTGTAATATCCAAACTAAATTGGTGATCGTGAAAATTTAAAACCCCATTCATGCGCAAAAAAGCGGCTAATTCCGCTTTGGCATGTTCAGGATGTACTTTTAGTGAGGTTAATTCTTTTTTAACCGCACTAGCATAACTTGCCATTATTCATCAGTCATCCTTCTGCGTGACATTGCCTCAAGAGCCAAATTAATTATTTCTCTAGCAACTTTTTTACCATCATGAAAGACCAGCCCACTATGCTGGTCAATAAAATCATCGGTAATAACCCGGCAATCTTGCTTGCGTAAGCCTGCAAAATCATTCCTTACGGGTTCCAAATAAGCATCATAATCTTCTGGATGAAACTTACTCATATCAATTTTGGCACCATTAACAAGCGCCGTATTAATATAATGACCACCAAGATGATTATTAATCACCTGAACGTGTTCTGCATCACTAAAATGATCGGTTTCACCGCGCTGGGTCATAATATTACAAATATAAATTACTTCAGCGCTAGTTTTACGGACGGCTTCACCCAAATTGGGAATCATTAAGTTAGGCAAAATTGACGTGAATAAACTACCTGGCCCTAAAACAACGGCATCAGCCTGCATAATAGCAGCTAATACTGGCAAAACGGCTGTTGGTTTAGCACCAGAATTTGTATCTGTTACCCAAACACGCTTTATTCGCTTATCTTTAGAAGTAATTTCTGTTTCACCAACCTCGGTAGTACCATCAACAAATTCAGCGTTCAAAGTTAACGGTTCGTTAGATGCTGGGAAAACATGACCATCAACACGCATCATTTTTGACAATGATTGGACAGCATCAAAAATATTTCCGTGCATTTCATTTAAAGCAGCAATGATTAAATTACCAATCGCGTGCCCTGAAAAAAATGAATCAGAGGAATCAAAACGATATTGAAAAACATTTTTTTCTTCCTGTGAAATATCGCTTAATGAGACCAAGACATTCCGAATATCACCAGGTGGAACAACGTTAATAAAATTTCGAATCGAACCAGATGACCCACCATCATCCGAAACGGTAACTATGGCCGTAATTTCTGCATTTTTATCTTTTAAAGCATTTAAAATAACCGGTAATCCGGTTCCGCCACCGATAACGACCACTTTGGGTCTCCTACTTTTGATGACCCGAATTATCTTTGATTCTCCGTATGCCATGTTTTCCACCTATTTCCTAGTATACCGACTGACTTCACGGTGTGTGATATCAACCGGATATTTCTTCGATAAATCACGTGCTAACTGCTGAGCTATTGCAACGCTTCGGTGCTGGCCACCGGTACAACCAATTGCCACCGTCAATTTCTCTTTTCCTTCTTTAATGTAACCTGGTATAGCCGTTTCTAAGAGATCTAGTAATTTTTTATAAAAAACCTGCGTTTCTTTCTTGTCCATAACATAGTCAAAAACTCGTTTATCCAATCCCGTAAAAGGCCTAAGTTCAGGAATATAAAACGGATTAGGCAAGAAACGAACATCAATTACATCATCGGCATCGATTGGCATACCATATTTAAAGCCAAAAGACATCACTTCAATGGAAAACGGCTGCTTCTTTCGATCACTAAATTCATCAAGCAATTTTTGCTTTAATTGTTTAGGGGTCAACTTAGAAGTATCGATAACATAATTAGAATGATTCTTGATGGGCGTTAAAATCCGTCTTTCTTCTAAAATTCCATCAAGAAGTCGGCCATTAGTGGCAAGTGGTGGAAGCCGTCTAGTTTCCTTATAACGAGCAACCAAAGTATCATTTGATGCATCCAAAAACACAATCGTTGCTTGAACTTGGCCATTATCTTCAAGTGAATTAACTTCATTTAATAAATCTTTATAAAAGTTTCTTACACGCAGATCAATTACAACCGCAACTTTTTTAAAATCATCAGAATTAACCATTAAATCCCAAAAACCGCTTAACAGTTTCGGTGGCAAATTATCAACAACAAAATAACCTATATCTTCTAATGCATGGGCAGCAACGGTTTTACCTGCACCACTCATACCTGTTATGATCAATAATTGTTTTTTTTCGTCAGCCATAAAAGACCCCTCCTACTAGTTAGATTATAGCATACCGGGTGTTTCTTCTTAATTTCTTTGACCAAGAAAAAAAGGCCTTTCGGCCTTAATTAATCTCTTTAATTTAACGATGTGCAAAAGCCACAACGATTTGATCGATTCCAAATATTATTAACCAAACAGCGATAAGCATTACCAAAGTTAAAGCAGACAAAGCTGGGTTAAACATTAAAGCAATGGAAATAAGTAAACTCAAAATATCCAAAATCAAATCAAATACAAAGTAAAACGTAGAAAATTTACGTAAGTGCCATGCAAAGACCATACCTGCAATCGAGTCAACGAAGAACCAAATTGCAAACAGGTAAGCAAGGGCTAAACCAGCCACATCATAAGAATATAAGAATAGGATACCAACAATGATATCTAAAATACCAGCAAGAATGGTTACCCATCCGTATGACATTAAATCACGGAAGTGACTGTAAACAGCAAACCATACAAATCCTTGAACAATTGACAAAATAGCAAAGATTAATACGAATGCACGCAAACCAACACCGGGGTGTCTAATAAGCAAGATAGCTGCAATAACCATTAAAATACCAGAAATAAAAGCAGCCCAATCAAAGCCACGATGTTCTTTAGAACTAGAAAAATTATCCATTTTTATTCCTCCTTGGTGCTTATTTTACACTTTTTGAAAAATAATGGAACTTTATTTTAACTATTTGGCCTTTGATTTTTGTTCCTGTGCCTCTTTAGTTAATTTAGTATCACGCTCTAAAACTGGTTTCAAATACTGTCCGGTGTAGCTTTCTTTTACTTGAGCTACATGTTCAGGTGTGCCAGTGGCAACAACTGTGCCGCCGCCATCTCCACCTTCTGGGCCTAAATCTATTAACCAGTCTGCATTTTTAATAATATCAAGGTTATGCTCAATAATTAAAACGGTATTGCCTTCATCAACCAAACGCTGCAGAACTTCAAGTAAGCGTTTGATATCATCCGTATGAAGTCCAGTAGTGGGTTCATCAAGAATATAGAAATTTTTACCAGTAGACAGTTTCTGCAATTCTGCGGCAAGTTTCATTCTTTGGGCTTCACCACCAGATAATGTGGTAGCAGATTGACCGAGTTTAACGTAGCCTAAACCTACATCAACAATAGTTTGTAATTTACGGGCAATCTTTGGAATATTCTTAAAGAATTTACATGCCTCGCTAATTGTCATATCTAAAACTTGAGCTATATTTTTCTTGCGGTAAGTAACTTCTAGAGTTTCAGAATTATAGCGCGTACCGTGACAAACTTTACAAGGAACGTAAACATCAGGTAAGAAGTTCATCTCAATTTTAATAATTCCGTCACCATGGCAAGCTTCACACCGTCCACCTTTCACATTGAAAGAAAAACGGGCTTTGGTATACCCACGTAATTTTGCTTCGTTGGTTTGTGCAAACAAAGTACGAATATCATCAAATACACTAGTATATGTGGCTGGATTACTGCGCGGCGTTCTACCAATTGGACTCTGATCAATATCAATTATCTTTTCAATATTATTATAACCACGGATACTCTTATACTTTCCTGGTTTAGTCGAATTATTATTTAATTTTTGTGCCAATGCACGTTTTAAAATCATATTGACTAAGGTAGATTTACCAGAACCAGATACACCAGTTACAACGATAAATTTGCCTAGTGGAAAATCCACTTTAATATTCTTTAAATTATTTTCAGCAGCACCAGTAATAGTAATCTTCTTACCGTTACCCTTACGTCGCTTTAATGGAACCGGCACAAATTTTTTGCCAGACAAATATTGACCGGTTAATGATTTAGGATTTTTTTCGATTTCTTTAGGTGTGCCAACGGCCATTACTTTACCACCATAAGCACCAGCACCTGGACCCATGTCGACAATATAATCGGCTTGACGCATTGTTTCCTCATCGTGTTCAACAACAATTAGTGAGTTACCTAAATCACGCATTTTCTTAAGTGAGGCAATCAAACGATCATTATCTCGTTGGTGTAATCCAATTGAGGGTTCATCCAAAACATACATAACTCCAGACAAATTCGAACCAATTTGTGTAGCTAAACGAATTCGCTGGGCTTCACCACCAGATAAAGTATTAGCAGAACGTGACAATGTCAGATAATCTAACCCAACATTATTTAAGAACGTTAAGCGATCACAAACTTCTTTCAAAATTGGTTTAGCAATCATCGTGCCTTGCTTATCTAATTTAACACTCTTAAAGAATTTAAGAGCTTTATCAATAGATAAATCCGAAGCTTCTGCAATGTCCTTACCCATAACTTTAACTGCTAAAGCTTTTTCATTTAAACGTTTGCCATGACAGGTTGAACAGGTTAACTCAGTCATATATTTTCGCATTATATCCCGCATAAATTTTGACATGGGACGACGATAACGACGTTCGACGTTATCCATAACGCCTTCAAATGGTTTAGTTGTGTCATTTACACCAAAGTCACCAGTAACATTAAATTTAATGACTTTATCTGACCCATGTAAAATAATATTTCTTTGTCGCTTAGTAAGTTTCTTATATGGCTTATCCATTGGAATTTTAAGTGCGGCACAGGCCTGCTTAAGCATGCCACCGTAGTACTTCGAATTCTTCCAAGGTGCTACAGCACCTTCTGCCAAAGTCTTACTTTTATCAGGAATAACCAAATCCTCATCGACAGAAAGCTTAACACCTAAGCCATCACAATCCGGACAGGCACCAAAAGGAGCATTAAATGAAAACAGCCTTGGTTCCATCTCGCCAACAGTAAACCCACATTTAGGACAAGCATAGTACTCAGAGAAATTAAGTGTTTGGCCACCAATAACGTCAACGTTCATATACCCATCGGACAGACGTAATGCTGCTTCAACGGAATCAAAAAGACGTGAACGGATACTCTTTTTGACAATCAACCTATCAACAACAATATCAATGGTATGACGCTTATTTTTCTCTAGACTAAATTTCTCACCAATTTCATGCATTTTACCGTCAACGATTACCCTGACATAACCTGCCCGTTGAACTCGTTTGAACACTTCTTTGTGTGCACCACGTTTCGATCGAACAACTGGTGCTAAAAGTTGAATCTTAGTTCTTTCAGGTAATTTCATGATCCGATCAACCATTTGATCGACCGACTGACGTTCAATTAAGGTGCCATCATTTGGACAGATAGGATGGCCTACTCTAGCCCAAAGTAAACGTAAATAATCATTGATTTCTGTAACAGTTCCAACAGTTGATCGTGGGTTATGTGACGTTGTCTTTTGGTCAATTGAAATAGCTGGATTTAAGCCTTCGATTGAATCAACATCTGGCTTATCCATTTGCCCCAAAAATTGTCTAGCATAAGAAGACAATGATTGAACGTAACGTCTCCGTCCTTCAGCATAAAGGGTATCAAAAGCTAGAGAACTTTTCCCAGAACCAGACAAACCAGTTATAACAACCATTTTATCTTTTGGAATAGTTAAATTAATATCTTTTAAGTTATGCTCTCGTGCACCACGAATCACAATTTTATCGTTTGCCATTTAATGCCTTTCCCTTTTTCTTAATTGGTTTTCTTCCAGAATTCTGCAATTCCATAATTGCATCCCGCAAGTTAGCGGCTTCTTCAAAGTCAAGTTTCTTAGCAGCATCTTTCATCTGTTCACGAAGCCCTTTAACCATAGACTTTTTTTGCTTCACTGTTAATTCATCAAAGTTCAAATCAGCAAAGCTGTCGCTCTTCTTTTTCTTGGATTTACCACCATCTTTAGTAGCAGAAATGGCATCCCTAATTGGTTTAACAATTGTTTTAGGTGTGATTCCATGATCTTTATTAAATTTCTTCTGGATTTTACGCCTACGTGTAGTGGCATCGATTGCTTTTCTCATCGAATCAGTAATAGTATCAGCATACATAATTACTTCCCCATGAGAGTTACGTGACGCACGACCCATCGTCTGAACAAGTGGCCGGTAAGCACGAAGAAATCCTTCCTTATCAGCATCTAAAATTGCAACAAGTGAAACTTCTGGAACATCGATACCTTCACGCAGCAAGTTAATCCCAATTAAAACATCAAATTTTCCTAGCCGCAAATCCCGTAGAATCTGCATTCGCTCAAGTGTTTTAATGTCTGAATGCAAATATTGTACTTTGATACCAAGGTCTTTCATATAATCAGTTAAATCCTCGGCCATTTTTTTAGTCAAAGTAGTAACAAAGACCCGTTCGTGCCGCGCAACTCGTTTATTAATTTCACCAACCAAATCATCCATTTGACCCTCAATCGGCCTTACCTCAATCTTCGGATCAAGCAGCCCGGTTGGCCGAATAATTTGCTCAACTTTATGTTTAGTTCTATTTAATTCATAATCACCCGGCGTTGCAGAAACGTAAAGAATCTGGTTAACGTGTTTTTCAAACTCAGACAATTTTAATGGCCGGTTATCTAACGCTGACGGTAAACGAAAACCATAGTCTATTAAAGTTTTCTTACGGTTACGGTCACCATTATACATTGCATGTAACTCTGGCATTGTGGCATGTGATTCGTCAACTAAAATCAAGAAATCATCTGGGAAAAAGTCAAGCAGGGTGTAAGGTGGTTCTCCCGCTTTTCTACCTTCCATATGGCGAGAGTAGTTTTCAATTCCGTTGGTATAACCAACTTCTCCCATCATTTCCATATCATAAGTTGTTCTTTGTTTAATTCTTTGTGCTTCAAGTAATTTTCCTTGACCGTTAAATTTCTTAACTTGGACCTTCATTTCCTTAGAAATTGCTTTGAGAGCACGCCGCATTTGTTCATCATTAGTCATAAAGTGCGTAGCTGGAAACAGTGAAATACTTTCACGCTCACCAATCACTTCTCCCGTTAATGAATCAATTTCAACGATGCGGTCAATCTCATCACCAAAGAATTCAATTCGATAAGCATGCTTAGAGTTGCCAGCCGGGAAGATTTCCACAACATCCCCTCTTACACGGAAACGGCCACGTTGAAAATCAATATCGTTACGATCATATTGAATATTAACTAAATCACGTAATAATGTATTGCGATCATACTCTTCACCTTCATGAAGGGTAATAACACTCCTCGCATACTCACGTGGGTCACCCAAACCATATATACAAGAAACTGAAGCAACAACAATTACATCATTACGCTCCATCAAATCACTGGTTGCCTGGTGACGAAGCTGATCAATCTCATCATTAATAGCTGAATCTTTTTCAATATAGGTATCTGATTGTGGCACATATGCTTCTGGTTGGTAATAATCATAATAAGATACAAAATAATCAACCGCATTATGTGGAAAGAAACTCTTAAATTCACCATAAAGCTGCCCCACCAAAGTTTTATTATGTGAAATAACCAAGGTGGGCTTATTCAAATTAGCAATTATATTAGCCATGGTAAAAGTTTTACCAGTACCAGTAGCACCTTCTAGAATTTGTTCTTTATAGCCTTTTTTGAATCCAGCAGTTAACTTATCAATAGCTTGTTGTTGATCACCAGCTGGATTATATTTAGATACAAGTTGAAATTTGCGATTTTTTTGTCGTTTAATCATAAAAAGACTCCCCGTAAAAAAAGTTGGACTCTAGAGTCCAACTTATATTTATCGTATTATATTTTACTACCTCGAACGTATTTTCGCACGTTATTTGCATTATTTTAATAGTGCGGCTAAAGCCTTTTGGTAATCTTCCGCGGCTTTCTTAGCAACATCAATATTTTCCCTGTTAACACCAACATAAGCTTTAATTACTGGCTCAGTTCCTGAAGGTCTGAGAGCAACCCAAGTTTCATCATCTAAAAAGTATTTTAATACGTTAGACTTTGGAAACCCTTTTAGTGGTGTACTTTGACCATTAATAAATGTTTCCTGTTTTAAGAAATCCTGTGCTTTTATTACTTTGGCACCATTAATTTTGGTCAAATGCTCATTCCGAAGCTTGGTCATTAATTCTGCCATCTTCTTTTGACCACCGATACCAGGCATTGGAATTGCATCTGTAATTTCATACGCAACACCATATTTTTGCCAAATCTCTTTTAAACCATCAAAAACAGTCATACCACGTGAAGCATAGTAAGTAGCGACTTCAGCAAACATTAAAGCTCCTTGCATTGCATCTTTGTCCCGGGCAAATGGTTTAAACAAGTAACCATAACTTTCTTCAAAACCCATTAAGAATTTTCCATCATGAGTCTTATTCATCCGGTCTACTTCTTCACCAATGTATTTAAAACCAGTTAAAACATACTTAGTTTTAACACCAAAATCCTTAGCAATCTTAAATGGTAAAGCACTGGAAACCACGGAGGTTACAATTTCATAATCCTTCGATAATTTCCCACTCTGTTTAAGATTTACCAACAAATAATAGGCCATTAAGGTAGCAATCTGGTTACCGGTTAAAACTTGAAAATCACCATTTTCAGTTCGAACACAAGCACCCATTCTATCTGCATCCGGATCCGTAGCAATAATTACGTTAGCATGCTTTTTATTGGCCAATTTAACACCGGGATCAAAAACATCACGAAATTCTGGGTTGGGTTTAATAGTCGTCGGAAATTCTGGATCAATAATTGATTGGCTTGGCACAGGAATAACATTATCAAAACCGCCCTCTCTAAAGGCACGATCATACAACATTTTACCGGTACCATGCAATGGCGTATAAATGATTTTTAATTTATCAGCATTTTCCTTAATCATCCTAGTATTAACGTTAACGTTCTTTAATTCATTTAGATAATCCTCGTCAACGTCTTCACCGATTAATTGTAAAGTACCATTTGCCCGCAGTTCTTTAACTGGAGCAGCTTTAACAGCGAAAATATCTGTAACTTTTTGCGCATGTGCGAATAAACGGTCAGCATTTTCTGGTGCCATCTGTGCACCATCTTCACCGTAAACTTTATAGCCATTATATTGTTTGGCGTTATGGGAGGCAGTAATGTTAATTCCAGCAAAAGCATGTAAATGCCGAACAGAATACGAGAGTTCTGGGGTTGGTCTTAGATCATCGAATAAATAAACATGAATCCCGTGTGCACCCAGAATTCTAGCAGCATGCTCTGCAAATTCTCGTGAATGGTAACGTGAATCAAAGGAAATGGCGACGCCACGTTTCTTGGCTCCTTGACCATTTTCTTCGATCAAACGGGCCAACCCTTCGGTAACGCGGCCAACCGTAAATAAATTAATTCGATTGGTTCCAGGCTCTAGACGCCCTCTCATCCCTGCGGTACCAAAATTGATGTCTTGGCCGAAAGCATCTTCAACCCATTTCTTGTCTTTGCCTAAAGTCCTTAACTGATCTTGTAAGTAATCAGGTAAGTTTTTGGCTTTCTTCCATTCTTCGAAAGTTTCTTCAGCATTCATATAAGTAGTTAACCTCAATTCTTAACTAGAAATTACATCCCACTCCATGTTGTATTTTAGCATTTATGACACAAATCTTGCCAATTAAATAAAAAAGAATCCATCATTTGATGGATTCTTAATCGTTTAAATTATAATTATTTATCGTTTAAATCTTGCATATAATTATATGCCTCTTGGCCAGCAATACTACCGTCACCAACAGCATTTGCAATTTGACGCAAATCTTTAGCACGAACGTCACCTAAGGCAAAAACACCAGGTACTTTAGTACGCATATGATTATCAGTTGGGATCCAACCTTTATCATCTAAAATGTTTAAAGCCTTAAACGGTGCGGTTTGTGGAAGTACACCAACATAAATGAAAACACCTGCTGCTGATAATTTCTTTTCTTCGTCGGTCTTCTTATCACGATAAGTAATCCCAGTTACTTTATTACCATCACCATCGATTGATTCAGTTTGTGCATTCCAAACAAATTTCATTTTCTTATTAGCAAAAGCACGTTTTTGCAAAGTTGGTTGTGCCCTTAATTGATCACGCCTGTGGACAACAGTCACAGATTTAGCCAATTGAGACAGGTAAATACCTTCTTCAATAGCAGAATCACCACCGCCGATAACTGCAACATCCTCATCCTTAAAGAATGCAGCATCACAAACAGCACAGTAGGAAACACCTTTACCTGAATATTCTTCTTCGCCAGGAACATTTAAGTGTTTGTGATCAGCACCAGTAGCAATAATTAAAATAGGCGCAGTATATTCACCAGTGTCGGTTGTAACTACTTTGTTTGTACCATCAAGCTTAACTGATTGAACATCGCCATATTCAAAGTCAGGCTTAAACTTCATTATTGAGTCGTACATTTTTTTACCTAGTTCTGGACCTTTAATTTCACTAAAACCAGGATAATTATCAATTAAATCAGTATTATTCATCTGGCCACCATATGGACCACGATCAAGAATTAAAACTGATAAATTAGCACGTGAAGCATAAAGGGCAGCAGTTAAGCCACCAGGGCCAGCTCCAACAATGATTACATCATATTTTTTTGACATATTTTCACCTCATTAGCTCTTACTTTTTGTAAGTAAATAATACAATAGTAAAATCTAAAAAGCAAGTATAAAGATTAAAGGCGGATCTCAGGCTTAGGACTTCTGCCCATCATTTCTTTAATTTCTTCATCCACATTAGTATTTTTATATAAAACGCGGTAAACGGCTTCACTAATTGGCATATCAATATTCTTTTCCTGAGCCAATTCATGAACAGCTTTAACGGTAGTCGCACCTTCAACTACTTGTCCCATATTCTTCAATACGTAATCAAGGGTCTTGCCTTCACCAATTTGTTTACCGGCACGCCAATTACGGGAATTAACCGAGGTACAAGTTACAATCAGATCACCAATACCAGCCAAACCACTGAAAGTCATTGGTTTAGCACCAAAGTAATTAACACCTAACCGGGTGATCTCAGCCAAACCTCTAGTCATTAAAGCGGCTTTAGCGTCATCACCATAATGCTTACCAACTAAAATACCAGCTGCAATAGCAATAACGTTTTTAACGGCACCACCGACTTCAACACCAACCAAATCATCGTTGGTATAGAAACGGACATAGTCATTTGAAAAGAGTTTTTGAATCTTTTTAGCATTATCAACGTTAGTGGATGCACAAGCAATTGCGGTCAAATCTTTTTGGGCAACATTTTCCGCATGACTCGGACCAGAAATAGCAACAATTCTATCGGTATTATTTGGATAAATCTCTTCAGTTAAGATTTCTGAAACAAGTTTTTTACTGCCCGGTTCAATTCCCTTAGTAGCAGTTACTAATAAAGGAGTTGCACCTGTTTGAGCTAAAACTTTATGTACGTTCTTAGAAACACTTCGAATAGCTTTTGTCGGCAATACAAATACAACCAGCTCTGCTCCATCCAAAGCCTTTTCCAAATCACCGGTGGCCTTAGTATTAGGGTTTACCTTCCAATTCTTCATGTAATGGCTATTAGTATGATGGGCGTTAATTTCTTGGTTAACACTCTCATTATTGCCATAAAGGGTAACTTCATTTCCATTATCTTGAAGCATGGAACCAAGCACAGAACCCCACGAGCCATCGCCTAAAACTGCAATTTTTGTCATTTTATATTCCAATCTTTCTTTAAATAAATTTCTTATTTTAATCTCTAGTATACGGATATTTTAAACCACTACCATCAAGATACCACTTCGGTTTAACTTTTACCCGCCGATATATGAATAGAAACAGAACGCCTATAAATAAAATCAAACTTAAGAGTTGTGATACCCGAATCACACCAAAAATGTACAGACTATCTGTTCTTAAACCTTCAACAAAGAAGCGAACTACCGAATACCACATTAGGTAGCTCATAAAAACTTCACCTTGTTTAAAAAAGTGCTTTTTATGACGTAAACTCAAAATTATAATTAAGCCAATTAAATTGAAAAGGGACTCATATAAAAAAGTTGGTTGATAATAAACGCCATTAATCTTCATTTGTTGAATAATAAATTCTGGCAAATGTAGGCTCTCCAAAAAATGTAAAGTGGTAGGACCACCATGGGCCTCCTGATTTATAAAATTCCCCCAACGGCCTAATATTTGTGCAGCCATTATACCGGGAGAAATCACGTCAAGCATTAAAAATGGGGGCAGCATTCGTTTATAACAGAACACCAGTAAAACTATCAAGCCCGCAATTAAACCACCATAAATAGCAATTCCACCGTTCCAGATAGCAATTATTTGATTAGGGTGTTGAGAATAATAGCCCCATTCAAAGATTACATAGTATATTCTTGCTCCCACGTAACCTAATGGAACTGCCCAAAGTAACAAATCAATAAAATCATCACTTTCAATTTGGCGTTTTTTACCTTCACTAATTGACATCCAAGTAGCCAATACAATTGCTACAGCCATAATTACGCCGTACCATTTGACACTCAAATTACCAAGATGAAAAGCAATCGGATTGATCGTTAAGAACATTATTTTTTATCCTTATCTTTTTCTTCTTCTTTTTCGGTATCCTTCTTAGAATTATCAGAAATAAGTTCAGTCAAATGGTTATCAAAAGTACGGGTAGCATCGTAGCCAGATTCCTTAGCCCTAAAGTTCATCGTAGCCACTTCAATAATATCTTCCATATTACGGCCAACCTTTACCGGAATAGTAATTTGTGGAATTTCTACATTACAAATTTCACGGGTATCTTCTTGGAACCCGAGCCGATCATAATGTGCCTTATTATTCCAATTAACCATATTAATTACTAATTGAATGCTGGTTCTCTTTTTAACAGCACCGACACCAAATAATTCCATGACATCAATAATTCCGATGCCCCGAATTTCCATCATATACCGTAAAATTTTAGGTGCTTCACCCATAACGGTATCATCATCTTTTTGATAAACATCAATTCGGTCATCAGCTATTAATCGGTGCCCCCGGTGAATCAAACCTAACGCACACTCAGATTTACCAACACCTGATTCACCGGCTAGTAAAACGCCCATACCCTTAATTTCGACTAATTCACCATGAATACTGGTTCTGGTAGCCAATCGTTCACGCAAATATCGCGTTAAAAGACCAGATACATACGTAGTTGATTCTGGTGAGCACAAAATTGGTATTTTTGCATTATCAGCGGCTTCTTCAAGTTCTTTTGGAACTGGCAATGAACGTGAAATTAAAAAACAAGGAGTTTCCTTAGTACACATTTTTTTGAAAACTCTATTACGGCTATCAGGATCAAGCCTAGCTGTGTAAGAAATTTCGGTTCTTCCTAAAAGTTGGATCCTTTCTTTAGGGTAAAAATCAAAGTAACCGGTTAATTCCAACCCAGGACGGTAAACATCACAAACAGAAATTTCCTTGCCCATTATATATTGCTTACCGCGATAAACATGGATAATTTTATTATCATTGATTAATTTTCTTAATTTAACTGTTTTTGCCATTTTTTAATATTCCTTAAGTTATTTATCTACATCTTTGGTTTTAACATTTCGTGCTTTTTTTCGCGGTGGTCGGGTATTTGGATCATTTTCATTAGAAAACCAATCATAGTAACCACCACTGGTTGGTGTATTATCATTACCACCTTTACCTGTAAAACGATAAATTAACCAAATTATTAAGATAGCAACAATTGCTACAGGCAATAAAGCAAAAAAGATATGAAACAAGGCAAAGAGAACTGACAGAATTACTACTGCCAATAAAACAAAACCAACAATTCCCATAAAACTCATTTTTTCACCTACTCTGGATTCTTTTTACTAAGCAACCATTGTAAATATGCATAAATAAATGGTTGCAACTTTCCATCCATTACACCATTTATATCAGAAGTTTCATAGCCTGTCCGTAAATCTTTAACTAAATTATAAGGATGGAAAACATAGGATCTAATTTGTGAACCCCAGCCAATTTCTTTTTGGTTTCCTTTCAAAGCCTGCTTTTGCTTACGCTTTTTTTCTTCTTCCAAATGAAAAAGTTTAGCTCGCAATTCATTCATCGCTGTTTGCCTATTTTGCAACTGCGATCTTTGAGCTTGAGAAGTTGTAACGATACCTGTTGGCAAGTGTGTAATCCGAACAGCGCTGGAAGTTTTATTAATATGCTGACCACCGGCACCACTAGATCGGTAGACATCGATTCGTAAATCTTTAGGATTAATGTCAACTTTGATACTATCGTCAACTTCCGGAATAACCTCAACAGATGCAAAAGACGTGTGCCTTCTTTTAGCAGAATCAAACGGAGATATCCGCACTAAGCGGTGCACACCGTTTTCAGATTTTAGCATTCCATATGCATTTTTACCTACAACTCGGACACTAGCACTTTTTAGGCCAGCTTCTTCACCAGGCTCGTAATCGTTGACCTCAAACTTAAAGCCAGCTGAATCAGCGTAATGATGATACATCCTAAGAAGCATATTCCCCCAATCCATAGCTTCTGTGCCACCAGCACCAGGATGAATTTCTAAAAGGGCATTATGACCATCATACTTGCCAGACAAAAGCAGGTCTAATTCATAATTATGAAACTGTCCTTGCAACTTCTTTAGATCGGTTTCAACTTCTTTCTGTAATTCGGGATCCGGCTCCTCACGTAAAAGTTCAACGGCTGTGGCTTCATTTTGATAAGATTTTTGCAAGCTTAAAAATGAATCACGCTTTTCTTTTAAAGCATTATTATCAGTAATTAATTTTTGGGCTTTTTCTTGATTATTCCAAAAATCTGGGGCTTCCATTTTCCCGTCATTAATTGCTATGCTTTCATCAATAGCATCGAGGTCAAAGAGACCCCCTAAAGTGATCTAGATGCTTTTTAAGTTCATCTAATTTACTTTGAATTTCACTAATTTCCATTTTTTACTCCTAGTTTTAATAATTTTGGTAAAAAAAGAGAAAGCTTAACACTTTCTCCCCATTTAATTATCTTTTAACGACTAAGATTTTGCCTAATTTCAGCCTTCATGAACAAACGTGTTACGTCAAATTCAATATTAGAAATCATTTCTTCAAACATTCTGTAACCTGAATCTTGGTATTCAACTAATGGATTAAGTTGACCATAGCCACGAAGTCCGATTGACTGTCGTAATTGATCCATTGCATCAATATGATCAGTCCAACGATCATCAACAACACGCAAGATAACCACCTTTTCAAACTCAAGCATTTGTGAAGGATCATTAAGAACCTTTGCTTTCTGCTCATAGTTCTTTTCAACGATGTCATAAAGCTTCTTCTTCAAATCAGCCACACTAATTGCCTTATAGTCAATTGAATCAGCTATTTCTTCAGAAGTTAAACTCGAAACAATAAAATCACGTAATGAGTCAAGACGCCACTTACTTCTATCACCCTGCGTAAACATATTTACCTGACTATCAATCGTACGGTGAATCATTGGAATTAAAACATTCTTTAATGAATGAGTAGCTTCAATAACTTGCATTCTTTCACCATAAATAATTTCACGTTGAATTCGCATAACGTCATCGTATTGCAAAGTCTGTTTACGTGTATCGTAGTTATTACCTTCAACACGCTTCTGGGCTGATTCAACTTGACGGGTGATCAAACGACTTTCAATTACTTTATCATCATCATTATCAGATAAACGATCCAAGAAATCTTTAACTCGTTTACCACCGAAACGTTTCATTAAGTCATCTTCAAGTGATAAATAGAAGCGAGTTACACCTGGATCACCTTGACGACCGGAACGGCCACGAAGCTGATTATCAATACGGCGAGATTCATGTCGTTCAGTACCAATTACGGCTAAACCACCAAGTTCTTTAACACCAGGCCCTAATTTAATATCAGTACCACGACCAGCCATGTTAGTGGCTATGGTTACGGCACCTTTTTGCCCAGCATTCATAATAATTTGTGCTTCTTTTGCATGGTTTTTAGCATTTAAAACAGCATGTGGAATACCCGCTTTATCCAACATCTTACTAAGTCGTTCTGAACTTTCAACCGCTACTGTACCAACCAAAACTGGTTGACCTTTAGCATGCCGTTGCTTAATCTCTCTAACAACAGCACGGAACTTAGAATCTAAAGTTGGGTATAAAATATCAGGCTTATCAATTCTAATAAGTGGTTTATTAGTTGGAATGGTAATTACCTGCATATTATAAATTTCCCGGAATTCTTCCTCTTCGGTCTTAGCAGTACCAGTCATACCAGCTAATTTTTTATACATTCTAAAGAAGTTCTGGTAAGTAATTGTTGCTTGGGTCTTAGATTCTTCTTGAATCTTAACACCTTCCTTGGCTTCAATAGCTTGGTGTAACCCGTCAGAATAACGACGACCTTTCATTACACGTCCAGTAAAAGAATCAACAATTAATACTTCGCCATTTTGAACCACGTAATCAATATCTTTAAGCATGATATAATTAGCGCGAAGTGCTTGGTCAATATGGTGCACTAATTTCTGGTTTTCAACATCATATAAATTTTTTAAGCCAAAATGCTTACAAGCTTTTTCAATCCCGGTTCTAGTTAAAGAAATGGTTTTGGTTGGCCAGTCAATCTTATAATCACCGTGATCTTTATCATCATCAAAATCATCGTCATCACTTTTATCTTCTGACAAAGTTTTAACGAAACGATCGGCACGAATATAATCACTGTTAGCCTGTTCCGCTTCACCAGAAATAATCAATGGGGTTCTAGCTTCATCAATTAAAATTGAGTCAACCTCATCAATAATGGCATAATTAAGCGGACGTTGAACCATTTGCTCTTTGTAAACAACCATGTTGTCCCGTAAGTAATCAAAACCAAGCTCAGAGTTTGTTGAATAAGTAACGTCACAATTATAAGCAGCACGCTTTTCATCCGGTGACATTGAGTTTAAGTTTAAACCAACGGTCAAACCGAGCCACTTATAAAGTTGGCCCATTTCTTGTTCGTCACGGCTAGATAAATATTCATTAACAGTAACAACGTGGACACCTTTGCCCGGTAAAGCGTTCAAATAAGCCGGCATGGTAGCCGTTAAAGTTTTACCTTCACCAGTCATCATTTCCGCAATATTACCAAAGTGTAGTGCAATGGCACCAAGAATTTGAACGTGGAATGGATATAATCCAAGTACACGTTTAGCACCCTCTCGTGCCACAGCAAATGCCTCTGGAAGTAAATCCTCTAACGTTTCGCCTTTCTTCAGACGATCACGAAATTCTGGCGTCTTTGCCTGTAATTTTTCATCAGAAAGCTTACTGTATTCATCAGCATGACTTTCAACTTTAGCTGCAATTTTATCAAATTTTTTTAATTCTCGTTTGTCGCTATTATAGAGTTTCTTTAAAATGTTTACCATTAAATCGTTCCTTATATGTAGTTAAGTCTAAAAACACAGATTAATTTTAACATGATTAGCACTAAATGAAAAATAATCAAAATAAAGATCCCGCACCAAAATGTGAGATCTTTATTGCAATTAATAATTTTTAGTTTTATTCGTTGGTCTCAATTAAACCATAACGACCATCATTTCTGCGATATACAACACTCGTACCGTTTGTTTCGGCATCTTGGAAAACAAAGAAATCATGTTCCAGCATATTCATTTGTAAGATGGCTTCTTCAGGATCCATTGGCTTTAAACCAATTTGTTTATTACGAACTATGTCAAATTTACCAGGTTTCTTTTCTTCTTCTTTTGGAGTCTCAACGAAGAAATCACGCAAGCCCTTTTCACGGCTCTTTCTATTTACACGTGTCTTATACTTTCTAATTTGACGCTCAAGCTTTTCAGAAACGAAGTCAATACTACGATACATATCATCCGTGGTTTCTTCAGCCCTTAAAACCAAATAAGGAAGCGGAATAGTAACTTCAACCTTAGCTGAATGATCACGGTAAACTTTTAAATTAACATGTGCAATCACATCTTGATTTAAATTAAAGTATTTTTCCAACTTCTTTAACCGTTTTTCAACATAACTTCTTAAAGCATCAGTTACTTCGATATTTTCGCCACGAACATTGTACTTTAACATATTAGAATCCTCCTTCACCGCTATGCGGTTTCATCTGTACCTTTATTATACCAGAACATGAAAACGCTCTACAAGAGAATTCTAACGGCAAATTGAAAAGCTTTTTATTTCTGAATCCGGTAAAAATTGTAAAAGTTGATCACGTGCATGATAAAGCGTTCTTCCCGTAGTATAAATATCATCTAACAATAAAATAGATTTCCCGTTAAAACTCTTTTTTATCTTTTCCTTATCAATATAAAAGCTCTGACTGCTTGCAAGACGCTCATGCTTATTCTTTTCTCCCTGTGCTCCGCAACCAGATTTTTTCTTTAAAAGGGGCGTAAGCGGAACAAGCCCACTAAAAATTGCACTGATTGTATCGAATTGGCGCTTTTGTTGGTGCTCAGGAGATGTAGGAATTGGTACGTATAGATCTGCTTCAATTTTCAAAAGTTCTTTATAACAAATTTCTTGCAATACTTCGTACAAAACGTAGTCATCATAACGTTTATAATTTACCATTAGATCATGAAAGTAATCGTTATAACGATAAACTGAATAATTATACAAAAGATTTTGTCCATAAATCTGCTGCCAATCTAGGCAATCATGGCACGTTCCTGCCACATTCATATTTTTTGAACAATACTTACATCTTATTTCTGATAAACGCTCAAATTGATGTAAACATCTAAAACATATCTTAGGTTCACGATACTTGCTCCAAGAAAAAATTTGTAAAAAAGAAATTTCTGGAATAAATTCTTGCTTGCAAAGCAAACATTCATTCATTTATTCATCTCTCTAATCTGTTTCATTGCGGAACGGATATTTTTCGTATATTTACGATAACAATACATAACTAAGCCACCTGGATCATTTTGGGCTCGGCCAACCCTCCCAGCTATTTGTACTAGGCTAGCAGCTGTGTAAATTTGATCATCAGCGGCAACGATAATTACCCAAACATGTTTAAAAGTCACGCCCCGCTCCAATATCGTTGTTGTTACAAGTAACTGCAACTTCTGTTCACGAAAATCCTGTACCTTTTCTAAACGTTTATTATCTTTAGCGGAAACTCCATCCATTTTAATATTCTTTAATCGTTCTTCTTTTTGCAATGCTGCAAGGTAAACAGGAATTTGATCAATATGGGGAACAAATAGCAAGAGTGGGTGCTTAGATCGAATTACTTTTACTATTTCTGCAATTAATTTCGGATGAATTTTTTGCTTTCTCAAAAATGGCCTTAAAAATAATTTTTCTCGTGGCACTGGTAAAAAACCACCATGAAAACGGCGATTTAACTTTAAAATCTGCAATTTTCCATTTTTTGCTTCATCTAAAAGATCATTTGTCGGTGTTGCAGTTAAATATACTCGAACTCCTGATTTTTTTACAGCATTTTTGGCAGCAAAATGAAGCTGTGGATCACCAACATATGGAAATGAATCCACCTCATCTATCACTAATAAATCGAATGCACCATAAAATTTTAACAATTGGTGAGTTGTACAAATTGTTAATTGCTCTAATCCTGGTTCCTTAAATTCACGTCCATGATATTTCCCAATCTCAATTTCAGCAAAAGCTTCTTTAAATCGCGGATATAATTCGTTTACCACGTCAATTCTTGGCGTGGCAATACACGCACGTTTCCCTTTTCTCATGCACTCTGCTATCAATTGAAAAAGCATTTCTGTTTTCCCGGCTCCAGTTACCGCATGAACCAAACTATTTTTCTTTTTATTAAAATTTTTAACTAATGCATTTGAAATACTCAGTTGTAACGGTGTCAATTTTCCATGCCATGTTAAGCCACCATTTTTCTTTTTAGAAAACGGAACCTTAACCTGATAACGTATTAATAAATCACCTTCAACTGCCCTTCCAATACCGATACAAGCACGACAATATTGTTTACCATTTGGCAATTTTGCCGTAATTAAACCGCCGCAACGCTGACAATGATTATTTTCAATAACTTTAATTTTGCTACATCCCATAAATATGCTAGAATCCTCTTGACTCACCAGCCATTGCCGGCCTGAAAGTGCAGTTAAATTTTTCATAATCTTTGCTTGCCTCCAAAGATTAAGTACGCTAAAAAAGGTGATAATTTTGTCAGAAAAAGAAAATTATTTAACTATCAAAAATGCTGGTAAGCATGAAATTATTATTAAAAGAAGCAAATTCATCGCTAGCTTGGCACGAACAAGTTCAGTTGAAGCGGCTAATGAATTTATTGCCCAAACTAAGAAAAAATACCGTGATGCAACTCATAATACCTTCGCATATACAATTGGAAAAAATGATGACCAGGTTAAAGCTAGTGACAATGGAGAACCTTCCGGTACCGCTGGCGTTCCTGAATTAAAAGTGCTACAGCTCATGAAGCTAAAAAATGTCACCGTTGTTGTAACCCGATACTTCGGTGGCATTAAACTGGGTGCTGGGGGATTGATCAGGGCTTATTCAAATAGCGTTACACAAGCAGTTGAAAACATTGGTGTTGTTAAACGCGTTTTACAGCAAGAATTAAATTTTCACGTAGCCTATAACCGGTTTGATAAAATTAATCATTACTTAAAAGAAAACAAAATTTTTATAAACAATACCAATTATGGTATTGACATCAAAATAAGTGTGTTTATTGATGAAGATAAACAGGAATCATTCAAAAAGAAATTAATTAATCTGTTAGCAGGAAAAGTTGATTTTACAAAGGGTGAGGAGCGCTACAATGAGATACCGGTTGCAGATCATAATTACCACGAAAAGTAAAAGAGATTAGGAAATTTCCTAATCTCTTTTATTTGTCTTTAGATTTTTTCTTCTTAAGCTGGTCAGGTTTTTCTTCACCTAAATGCCAAACTTCAACCGTTGGATCTTTTGTAGTTCTCTTATTAATAATTTTCTGAATTAGATGTAACAATGGCTTGTATTTTTCGCCTAAAAGTCCAATTGATTCCACAAAGAATTCTAAAGCAAATAAAAGCGCAATAATTAAGACCCATGTTCCCCAAGCTGGAGAAAGTAGGAGCAACAGAGAAATAAATGAAAATATAAGCGACAAAGCATAAATTGTTAAAACGGTTTGCCGGTGAGTTAAACCCATTCGCATCAATTGGTGATGCAAGTGGTGTTTATCAGCTTGTGAAACGGGACGTTTATTTAACACCCTTCTAATCATTGCATAGATAGTATCGGTAATCGGTACACCCAAAATAATGATCGGTACAAGCAGAGAAATAAAGGTTACATTTTTCAAACCTTTTAAAGATAGAACCGCGATCATAAAACCAATATAGAGCGCTCCCGTATCTCCCAGAAAGATTTTGGCAGGATGAAAATTATAAGGTAAAAAGCCCAGTAAACATGCAGCTAACATAAAACAAGCTATTGGCACATACAATTGGTGAGTATGCAAGAAGAAGTAACCTACAATTCCCATAGTAATGAGCGAAATCATTGATACGCCATCTGCTAAACCATCTAATCCATCAATTAAATTAACTGCATTAGTCAAAGCCAGGATCCAAAAAATAGTAATCGGGAAACTCCACCAACCTAAATTAATTTCATTTTTAATAAAAGGCAGATTCAGTACATTCATTCGAATACCCGCTAAAAAATATATAACGAGTGCTGCAATAAAAATACCAAACATTTTTTGCCTTGGTTTAAGTACTAAAATGTCATCAATCATCCCTGTTAAGATAATTACACTTGATGCCAAAAGGACGGCAAAAGCCTCATGAGTTGGAAATTGTTCTCGTAAAAGGACAAAAGTACCAATATTAAAAGTTACAAAAATACCTAAGCCACCCAAAGTAGGCATAGGTTTTTTATTAACTCTTCGTGCATTAGGATCATCCACTGCTCCCAAGACAAAAGCAAGCCTCCTAATAAAAGGGGTAATTGCTGCTTGAATGATAACTAAGAAGAATAATTCAACGATAATTTTAAACATAACCGGCTACTTTCTTTAATTACTTGTTTTAATTATACAAGTAGTAAAAAAAATCCACAAATAACATTTTTAGGTAAAATAAAAAATTGAATTCTTTCGAATCCAATTTTTATTATTTAGCAATCGCTACAACTCGTTTTTCACGAATAACGGTAATTTTAATATTACCTGGGTAATCAAGTTCTTTTTCAACTTGATTCTTAATATCGTGTGCTAAAACAGTTATTCGATCATCTGAAATTTCATCAGGTTCAACCATTACCCGAACTTCACGTCCAGCTTGGATGGCATACGCCTGTTTAACTCCTTTATAAATCTTCGCAATTTTTTCCAGCTTGGTCAAACGTCTAATATAGTTTTCCAAACTTTCACTTCTTGCACCCGGACGAGCCGAAGAAAGAGTATCTGCTGCAACAACAAGTTCAGCAATAAACGATAACTTCGGTACATCCCCATGGTGTGCTGCAATTGCATTTACAACTACGTCAGGTTCATGATATTTACGTGTTAATTCCACACCAATTTCAACGTGTGAACCTTCAATATCATGATCGACGGCTTTACCAATATCGTGTAATAATCCCGCGCGAACCGCTAATTTTTCATTTAAACCAAGTTCAGCAGCCATTGTTCCGGCTAATTTAGCAACTTCAATTGAGTGTGCCAAAACATTTTGACCATAAGAAGTACGATATTTAAGACGACCTAAAATCTTAACAAGTTCTGGATTCATTCTATGAATTCCTAACTCCATTAAGGCACTTTCTCCGGCCTCGTAAATATCATCATTAACTTCTTTTCTAGCCTTATCAACCATCTCTTCAATACGAGCTGGATGAATACGACCGTCTTTAATTAAACGTTCCATCGCTCTTTTAGCAATCTCACGTCTAATCGAATCAAAGCCACTCAAAGTAACAACCTTTGGTGTATCATCGATAATTAAATCAATTCCTGTTAATGCCTCAAAGGAACGAATATTACGACCCTCACGGCCGATAATTCGTCCTTTCATCTCTTCATTTGGCAGATCAACTACAGATACGGTAGTCTCTGCTACCGTATCGGCAGCACTGCTTTGAATGGCATCAATAATTACTTGACGTGCATAATGATCAGCTTTTGCTTTGACTTCTTCATTACTATTTCTAATCATATCTGCACGTTCTTTGACTAATTCATCAGATGATTGACTCAAAACAAGTTTCTTAGCTTGTTCCTTATTTAAGCCTGCCACTTCATAAAGCTTTTGCTTTCTTGTTTCGACCAACTTATCAGCATCACTAATTTTTTTATCTAAATTAGTCTTTTGCTGCTTTAATTGGTTTTCTTTTTGTGTGAGTCCATTCTCTCTCTCATCCAACAAAGATTTCTTATGGTCAAGGGTATCTTCACGTTGCTTAAGACGATTAGTCTTACGGGAAATGTCATCCCGCTTAACATTTAATTCATCTTCAACTTTTTGCCGATAATCTTGAATCTTTTCTTGGGCTTCAAGAATTTTCTCTTTTTTAGTATTTTCTGCACTTTGTTTTAAAGCTTTTGTAGCTTGTTTCTGTGCATTGGCTTCAGCTTTGGCAGCAGTTACCTGTGTCTTTGCATCAGCTAAAATATGGTCAGCATCATTTTGTGCATTCTGGGCTTTCTTTTCCCAAACATTCTTTCGAACTGCATATCCAATGCCTGAACCAGCTAAAATCGAAATAATAGCAACCGCGACGGGAATCAAAATTATATTTGTCATGATTACTATCGCCTTTTTTTAGATTATTCACACAGTATTAATAATAAAGAACCTAGAAGCTCATGTCAATCAACAAAAAAGCCTTGGAATTAAATTCCAAGGTCAAGCTTAATTTCTTCAACTTTATTTGCTTTTGCTGGCAGCTACTTTTTTAGTAGATGTCTTCTTTTCTTCAGCCTTTTCGGCTTTTTCGTTCTTTTCCTTAACTTTTTCAGGATCCTCACGATCAGCTACAGATTTTTCATCAATCCCATAAGCATGGCGAACTTGATGTTGAATGTCTTTATACATATCCGGATGATCTTCTAAATACTTTTTGGCATTCTCACGGCCCTGACCAATTCGGTCGCTCTTGTATGAATACCACGAACCAGCTTTATTGATAATGTCTTTATCCGTTGCCATGTCAAGAAGTTCACCACTCTGTGAAATTCCTTTACCATACATCATATCTACTTCAGCAACTTTAAATGGGGGTGCAACTTTATTCTTAACAACCTTAATTTTAACTCGGTTACCAATAATGTTACCAGCTTGTTTAATTTTTTCAGCTCTTCTAATTTCTAAACGAATAGTTGAATAAAATTTCAAAGCACGACCACCGGGCGTCGTTTCAGGGTTACCAAACATAACTCCAACTTTTTCACGAATCTGGTTAATAAAAATCGCAATTGTTTTGGTTTTAGAAATAGTCCCAGAAAGCTTACGCAAAGCCTGGCTCATCAATCTAGCCTGTAATCCAACGTGAGTATCACCCATTTCACCATCAATTTCAGCTTGAGGAACTAAGGCAGCTACAGAATCAACTACCACAATATCGACAGCTCCACTAGAAATTAAGGTATCCGCGATCTGCAAGCCTTCTTCACCAGTATTAGGTTGAGACAAAATCAGTGAATCAACATCAACGCCAAGCGCTTCCGCATAAGCTGGATCCATTGCATTTTCAGCATCGATATAAGCAGCTGTACCACCATGTTTTTGCACTTCTGCTACGGCATGCAAAGCAACGGTAGTTTTACCAGAAGATTCAGGACCATAAATTTCAACAATTCTACCACGCGGATAGCCACCTACACCTAGTGCAGCATCAAGTGCAAGTGAACCGGATGGCACAGTTGAAATTTTGGTATCTGCTTTGTCACCCATGCGCATAACTGCACCTTTACCAAAATTTTTTTCAATCTTTTTAAGAGCTACGTCTAAAGCAGCTTTCTTTTCATCTTTGGCCAAACGTTTTTCCTCCTCTAACTTTGTACTATTCAATTATACTTTGATTTATGTCCGCTTTGCAAGGAAAAAGCGAACAAATGTTTAGGCATTTTTATCCTCAGTATTAAGTACGCAAAAATTATAAATTTTACTTTTATAATTAATTCTATATATAATTATTTACTATCTCTAAAATAATGATTTTTAACTAAAAATCTATGTGCAACGGTTGATGGCTCTAATAACTGATCATCCACCTCATAGTTCATTTTCCGCATTTGATGCACACCAATTCTACCATCAAGCCGGTGCAGAACCGGCTTAAGATCTGGATGTTCTCTTAAAATATAATTATTAACTAACATACCACAATTATATGGCGGGAAGAAATGCTTGTCATCCCTTAACAATTTCAGATGATAGCTGTCTATACGCCCATCAGTTGAATATCCTAAAACTACGTTCATTCGTCCATTTTGTAAAGCTGAATAAACTAAGCCGATACTCATTGCATGAACTTTGAAAAAAGTTATTCCATAATCTAACTGAAAATCCGGATATCCGTCACCTTTACGATTTAACCAATCAGTAGAAACCCCTAAAGCATATTTATCTTCAACTTTCTTCAAGTCAGAAACCTTTTTTAGATGATCTTTCTTTGCTTCTTTAGGTGTAACCATGAACGCATAAGTATCAGAAAAGCCATAAGTTGGAAAGTAAGTTTGATCCCAGCGTTTTTTTACTTCTTGTCGAACTATCTCATTAGCCCTTTTAGAATTTTTGATTGGTTCCATTCCTAGATTAGTAGTTAATTCACTACCATCATAAGCAGCAGCTTGAATATCCGCATCACGACGATAAAGAGCCTGATGCTGCATTGATGAGGAACCCAAATTATTTACAATTGCTGTTTTATAATTCGTTTCGTGTTCAATTAATTCTGCAACTATGTTAGCAATAATTTGAGATTCTGTAGTATTGAGGGCTGTTATCCGAATATTATCATTCCCACTTTGTGTAGAAGATAATCCAGGTAATCCACACCCGGCTGTAAAGATTACTAACAAAAATGACATTACCAGCAGCACTAATTTCTTAAAAGCTTTTTTCATTTGTACTACCCCCTTTAGTTACCGCTATTGGGAAGAAATTTATTATTAAATTAATAAATATTTTATAACTTCTTTATATGTATTATACTATCTCATTTAATTTTAGGGAAAAATAAAAACAGCCGTTTATTAAACGGCTGTTCTTTAAACATATAAATATGTTTCTATTTTTTATCTCTAAAATAATTATTCTTTACCAAAAATTGATCGGCAACAGTTGACGGTTCAAGCAATTCATCATCAACCTCATAATTCATGTGTCTAATCGTATGCATCCCTATTCGACCAACTAACCGGCGTAAAATCGGTTTAAGGTCAGGATGTTCCCTTAAAACATAATTATTAATCAACATACCACAGTTATATGGCGGGAAGAAATGGCGATTATCCTTCAACAGCTTTAAATGATAACTATCAATTCTACCATCCGTCGAATAACCTAATACTACATTCATCCTGCCAGTTTGCAATGCTGAATAAACTAATCCAATATTCATTGCTCGCATCTTAGGAAAGGAAAGACCGTATGCCTTCTCAAATTCTTTATAGCCTACACCTGGTGCATTTACCCACTCAGAAGCTACACCTAAAGAATATTTATCTTCAACTTTCTTCAAATCAGAAATATCTTTTAAGTTATATTTTTTAGCTTCTTCAGGTTTAACCATGAAAGCATAGTTATCAGAAAAGCCATAGGTTGGCAAATAGGTTTGGTCCCAACGTTTCTTTACTTCATAACGAACAGTATCATTAGCTTTTTTAGAATTTTTAATTGCTGGCATACCTAAATTAGCTGTTAATTCACCACCATCATAAGCAGCTGCTTGAATATCAGCGTTATGACTATAAAGCGCCTGGTGCTGCATCGGTGCAGATCCCAAATTATTTACAATTGAAGTTTTATAATGAGTTTCATGCTCAATTAATTGCGAAACTATATTAGCAACAATTTGTGATTCCGTAGTGGTCAAAGCCGTTATTCTAATAGTGTCATTACCACCCTGAGCAGAGGATAACCCTGGCAAGCCACAAGCAGTAGTAGAAATTGCTAATAAGAATACAATTATTACTAACAATAATTTCTTAAAATATTTTTTCAATCGTAAAAAACCTCCTACTAGTCACCATTATTTTCTTGACCTAAATACTTAGCTTACCAAGCAGTCCTTTTAATAAAATAATAATATTTAACTTGCTTCTTCACTAATTTAATTATACTTTCATCCGTACCAAGTATGCAAGGTCTAAAAAATAAGAATCCGCATATCATGCGACTTCTTACTTAATTTATTAATTTTAATATTATTCTCTTAGACCCTTAGGTACTATCCACTTTTCAGCAAAGTTTAGGATGATATCAGCTACGATGGCCATTAAAGCAGTTGGAACGGCTCCAGCTAAAATCAAAGCACCACCATTAGTAGCGTTCGTACCACGAATAATAATATCACCTAATCCACCAGCTCCAACGAAGGAACCGATAGAAGTAATACCAATGGCAATAACCAAAGCATTCTTCAAACCTGCAATAATAACAGACATTGAGAGCGGCAGACGAACCATATAAAGCAATTGCAAATTCGTCATGCCCATACCTTTACCTGAATCAATAACGTTCTTATCAACGCTTCGCATACCTGTATAAGTATTTTTAATAATCGGTAGCAATGAGTATAACGTTACGGTTACGATAACGGTATTAACACCCAATCCTAATCCAATCATGGCAATAGACAGTAAAGCCAGTGAGGGGATAGTTTGAATAAAGTTAGCAATTTCAACAACGAAATCACCTAAATGTGAATTTCTAGCAATAAAAATACCGACCGGGATACCAATGATGGCTGCAAACAACACGCCATAGATTGAAATTAAAAATGTACGGTCAAATTGCTGCAAAACATAGGCTCCGTTATGCTGGTAGTAATAAATAAATTGTTGCCATATAGATAATTTTGACATTTATTTATTCCTCCTAAAATAATTATTTTTAACTAAAAACTGGTGGGCAACAGTTGATGGTTCTAATAGCTCATCATCAACTTCATAATTCATATGTCTTATTTGATGCATATTCATTTTCCCATCAAGTCTACTTAGAATCGGTTTAAGATCTGGATGCTCTCTTAAAACGTAGTTATTAATCAACATGCCACAATTATATGGTGGGAAGAAATGACGATTATCTTTTAATAATTTCAAATGATAACTATCAATTCGGCCATCAGTCGAGTATCCTAAAACAACGTTCATTCTACCCTCTTGCAATGCCGAATAAACTAAACCGATATTCATTGGATAAGTCTTTGCGAAGGTTATGCCATAAGTATTTTGGAAGTCTTTATATCCATCACCCTTACGGTTTAACCAGTCAGATGAAACACCCAGTGAATAGTTATTTTCAACCTTTTTTAGATCGGAAACATTATTTAAGTGATCTTTTTTAGCTTCGTTTTGCTTAACCATGAAAGCATAATTATCTGCAAAACCATAAGTAGGCAAGTAAGTTTGATCCCAACGCTTTCTTACTTCCCTACGAACAGTATCATTAGCTTTCTTAGAATTTTTGATTGGAGCCATACCTAAGTTAGCAGTTAATTCACCACCATCATAAGCAGCTGCTTGAATATCCGCATCACGACGATAAAGAGCTTGGTGCTGCATTGGTGCAGAACCTAAATTATTAACAATCGAGGTTTTATAAGGCGTTTCATGTTCAATTAACTCAGAAACAATATTTGCCACAATTTGCGATTCAGTTGTATTAAGAGCGGTAATTCGTAAATTATTATTACCACCTTGTGCTGACGCTAAACCCGGTAGTCCACAACCAGAAACAGAAATCATAATCAGGAATGATGCTATCACCAGCATTAGACTTTTAAGAATTTTTTTCATTTGGGGATATCTCCTTAGTTGTTATTTACTCCGGCTGGTGTAAGCTTCTTTTCCAATCTGCCAAGTAGATAATCGGTTAACAGTGCCAAAATAATAACAGGAATAGTTCCACCAAAAATAAGATCTGGTTGGTAAAGGTCTAAACCATTAAAAATAAAGTCACCTAACCCACCGGCGCCTATATACGAAGCTAGTGTTGACCACGCAATAACATAGATAGCTGATAGACGGATACCAGACATAATAACCGGCATTGCTAAAGGAATATCAACCTTCGTAATAATTTGTATTTGTGTCATGCCTACTCCCTTGGCTGAATCAACCGTATTCGGGTTAACTCCTGTCAAACCAACATAAGTATTTCTTAAAATAGGCATCAAACTATAAAGAAATAAGGCAACAATTGCTGGTAATTGACCAATGCCAAAGATCGGCAGCATCATGGCTAACAATGCTAGTGCCGGAATAGTTTGCAGCATACTTGCAATTGCCATTACTACTTTAGCGGTTCGTGGAAATTTCATTAAAATGACACTCAACGGAACCGCAACAATAATTCCTAAAGCTAACGCAATTGCGGATATATAAATCTGCTGCCAAGTTTTAGTAAGAAGCTCAGAACCATGTTGGGTTAAAAAAGCGGTCATTATTTATTCGCCCCTTTTGCTGAATCCTTTGTTTGTTTAGATTTAGATAATAGCGGGTTGTTATCACCCCAAATAGTTTCGTAAACAACGTTTACCAAACTTGAACGGGTAACAATACCAACAAGTTTATCATTTTTATCTACAACCGGAACATATTGACCGTTACGCTCTAAGATTCGGTTGAAGTTATCACGTAAGTAATCGTCAGGACCAATTGTATAAATATTTTTATTGACAATATCGCTAACGCCAGTAACTCGATGATAACGTTGTTCCAACTTTTCAATTGAAATATAACCCTTTAAGTGATTAGAATCATCTACTACCAGCAAAGTATCAACGTGGCTAGATTTCATCTTATCCAAAGCTTCAGTTAGTGAGGCACCCAAATTGATTTTAGCTGGTTTAGTTAACATCACGCTCTTAACTTTAACAGTTTCGTACTGCGCTTCAGCCAAACGATCTTCACCAATTAGATTTCTAACGAAATCATTAGCAGGATGTTGCAGAATATCATCTGGTGTACCCTCCTGGATCTTATGACCATCGTGCAATACAACGATTTGAGTAGCTAACTTCAAAGCTTCGTCCATATCATGAGTGACGAAAACGATAGTTTTACCAAATTTAGTTTGCAAACGTTGAACTAAATCTTGTAAATTTTCACGAGTAATTGGATCCAAAGCCCCAAATGGCTCATCCATCAAGATTAAATTCTGATCAGCAGCTAAAGCCCTAACAACACCAATTCTTTGCTGTTGCCCACCTGACAATTCTGACGGATAACGATCCAAATAAGATTCTGGTAATTCAGCCAATTTAATTAATTCTTTGGCTTTAGCATCAAGCTTGGCTTGAGGCCACTTCAATAACTTAGGAACCAAAATGATATTATCACGAATGGTCATATGTGGCATTAAGCCGTTACTTTGAATAACATACCCAATATGGCGACGTAAACTCACAGGATTAAAGTCCTTAACATTCTTTCCTTCAATATAAACATCACCCTTAGTGATACTATTCATACGGTTAATCATCCGCATTAAAGTTGTTTTACCAGAACCAGAAGTCCCGATAAAACAACAAAAATCACCTTTTTTTATCTTAATATTAATATCTTCAACAGCTGGTGTTTTGCTTTTTGGATATACTTTAGTAACATCCTTAAACTCAATCATAGGAGTTTCTTCTGTCATAATTCGCATTCCCTTCATTTAATTAAGGTTATCTAAATACTAACAAACTATGGAAAACAAATCAAAAAACACTGTTATTAAATTTTAAATTAATTATAAAAAAAATAGCAACCAATTTTGACAAAACGAACCCATCATTCATTCCCTGATTGCTATTCTTTTATTTAATTTTTAATTTATTAATTAGTTTCTTTTCTTTCATTCGCAGCTAATTCTTTTTTATAACGCTCATTACCACGATATAAATCATAAACCGTCCAAATTAGCAATAACACAATTAAAACAATTAATATGTACGCTATTAAGTGCCCTTGGCTAATTTGAGCTGCAGTAGGATTATCCCCATAAAATCCAACAATCGCATCTGGCAAACTGTACATATTCAAAACGGTTAGCGCAATGACAGATAGCCAACCGAAAAATTTAACTAAGAAATTATTCTTAAAACTTCCCATTTCTGTTTTACTATCCGTAAACATAATTAATGGAAGCATTGAGAACGGCAACGCAAAAGCTAAAAACACCTGTGAATTATTCATCAAATTATTCAGAGCTTCATGCTGGCGAACTGCGCTATAACTAGCAGTTTGGGCAACACAAATCAATACTGGAATAATTGAAAGAAGACGAGTTACTAAACGCCGCATCCATAATGGCATCTTCATGTGGATAAAACCTTCCATGATTATTTGCCCAGTCAAAGTTCCAGTGATGGTAGAATTTTGTCCTGATGCAAGTAATGCAACCGCAAATAGTGTAGAAAGAACGCCGGTTCTAGCAACTTTAGCTAAAATACCATTATTCATTACTGAAGTGTCCGATAAAGCTCTAAACAATCCAAAGAATGATGGATCTTTCACAGCCCCGGACTTAAAAACAGCGACACCAGTTATTAAAAGCAATGCATTAACAACAAAGGCAAACGATAATTGAATGTTAGAATCCCATGTTGTAAAACGAACGGCATCTGCCACATCCTGCTTATTATTATGATTAATTTTACGAGTCTGTGAAATTGATGAGTGCAGATACAAATTATGCGGCATAACGGTTGCACCGATGATGCCTAAAGATCCAGCTAATGGAGTATAACCATTAACAGATGGATGTTTAGAAAAGGTGGCAGTAACAGGAATCAATCCTTTGGCCATCGCACCCCAATCGGGTTTCGATAAAATGACATAATAAGTAAACACAAACAAAATTACTAAAATTAATGCAACAACAATTGCCTCAATTTTTCTAAAACCAATCTTGGTTAATAATAGTAATACTAAAACATCAAGAACAGTTATAAATACAGCCCAAACTAAGGGTATACCAAACAATAAGTACAATGCAATTGCTGCTCCAATAACTTCAGCAATATCTGTTGCCATAATGGCTAGTTCAGTCATGATCCACAAAACAATGCCTAAAGTTCGACTCGTTCGAGCACGGATAGCCTGGGCTAAATCCATTTGCGTCACGATTCCTAATTTGGCCGCCATATACTGCAATAGCATCGCAATCAAACTTGAAAGTAGAATGACGGACATTAGCAAATATTGGAAATCCTGACCACCAGTAATTGATGTTGACCAATTACCAGGATCCATATAACCAACTGCTACTAACGCTCCAGGCCCTGAAAAGGCAAACAATGTTTTCCAGAATCCTTTACCGTGTGGTACTGGCACGGTCCCATTAATTTCTTCAAGCGATTTTCCATTCTCATAATGGATTAAATGCTGTTTCTTAGGTGTATTTTTATTTTTTTCAGACACACCAACACCTCCCAATATTCAATTCTATAAGTATGATACTTCTGATTATTCCAAAATTAAATAGCAATATTTTGAAATTTAATATTTAAAAGTACTAACTTGTATTGATTATAGACACTTGACTACGCTTTCTTATAAAAATAAAAAAAGTACTAACATTGTTAGTACTTTATAATTAAAATTCTTCATATTTAGCTGGATCCTGATTATTTAATCTTCCATCGGGCTTATCCAAATTAGTAATTGTTTGCATTTCTTCATCAGATAATTTGAAATCAAACAAATCCAAATTTTCAACTTGTCTAAATGATTTAGAAGATTTAGGTATAGGAATAACTCCTAATTGGGTTTCCCAACGCAAAATAACCCGGCTTGTGGACAAACCTTTGTGATCAGCAATTTTCTTAATAACCGGATCTTTAAGCATTGAACTAGCGCGACCAATTGGGCTCCAAGCCATCGTTATAATATTGTGTTTCTCATCATAAGCACGTAATTGCTTTTCGGAGAAGTATGGATGAAGTTCAATTTGATTAACTACTGGACCTACGCCTGTCTCTTTAACAATACGATCAATATGTTCCGGTAAGAAATTAGAGACACCAATACTTCTGACTAATCCCCATTTTTGAGCAGTAATCAGAGCTTGCCAAGCTTCAACATAATGATTTTCTTTAGGATTAGGCCAATGAATTAAATACATATCATAATAATCCAATCCAGCACGATAAAGTGATTCCTGAATAGTTGTAAGTGCCTCGTTATATTTATGATGTCGACCAGGCAACTTAGATGAAACTATAATCTTCTCACGCGGAACATCAGAACGACGAATAGCTTCACCTACAGTTCCTTCATTTTCATAGTTAAAGGCCGTATCTAATAAATGATAGCCATTACTCAAAGCTTTTGTAATAGCATTAACGCCTACAGCACCATTTAATTTATATGTACCAAAGCCAACAGATGGCAAAGTCAAACCATCTGCCGTTGTTAAAGTAGGAATTTTATTCATCAGTAAATATACCTTTCTCTAAATAACTTACATTGAACCTTTGAAAACTCCCCATGATTGATGGAAATAATCCCAACCAGAATAAATAGTAAAAATCAATGCAAGGTAAAGCAAAATTGTACCAATATAGAAGAAGTTACCAATTAACAAAAAGATAATTGAAAACATCTGACAAGTAGTTTTTATTTTCCCTGGCATTTTAGCAGCCAAAACTTGACCTTTATTCTCAGCTAAAATCAAACGCAGACCAGTAACGGCTAGCTCACGACAAACAATAATTGCAACAACCCAAGCCGGTGCTAATTTTAATGAAACCAAGAAGATAAATGCAGTCATAGTTAACATCTTATCGGCTAATGGGTCTGCAAATTTACCAAAATTAGTAATTAAATGCTGGCCTCGAGCAATTCGCCCATCAAACCAATCAGTTATCGAAGCAATAGCAAATACAATAGCTGCAAATACTAAATTCCAATAAACAGTAAAACTACCAACTTCTACATGAGCATTTCCACCAAAAATAATAATCAACATAAATACAGGAATTAAGAAAATTCTTAATACCGTCAATTTATTAGGCAAATTCATTCTATTTTTACTCTCCTATATACTTACTTCATACTAGCTAATATTATACTATTTTCCATTACTATTAGCATTATTATTGTTTGTAGAACTAGTAGATGGTTGAGTTTGTGTCTTTGATTGACTACTTTGTTGTTGAGTACTTTGTGTGCTTTGCTGCGGGCGAGCCTTTGATTGAGGCTGCTTATTAGTACCAGTTTGTCTACCCTGATTATTGTTCACAGTATTCCTATTGTTATTATTAGTTGTCGTATTATTGTTATTAGTATTAGTTTGGTTAGTAGTTTGTGATTTGATCTTGCCTTTATTCTTGTGTTTACCAATAAATAAGGTAAGGGTTTGGCGACCATTACGACCCTTATACGGAACTTTCTTACCGGCTACACTTACAGAAGTTCCAGTATCATTGCCAAAGGTAATGGCAACACTTTGTGCATTCTTCGGAATATTCATCGTATGCTTTTGGTTGGCAAGAAGATTTTGGGACCATTGAACTTTACCATTTACTGAAACGGTTGAAGTTACATTTTGATTACCTGCACGAACAACTAAACGTCGATTATTTTTTAAACCTGTAACACGATATTGGTTATTACCTAGAGGAACAATCTTAACTAAACTTTTGGCTGGTTTCTTACTAGATGATGAGCTCATCTGTGAAGATACAGAAACACTACTATTAGCATTGTCGTTTTGATGATTAGATGATAAGTGAGCATAAAGAGCGTAAACAATCAAAATAACGATAATAACGCCAAGTCCAATAGCAATCCGTGGCAAATAATTCTTCCACAAGTTTTTCTTATTATTAGTTGTTTTGCGGACTTTTTCACTCTTATTATCGACTGAATCCTCTACATAATCATCAGGTTCAGCTTTAGGTATCTCTTTATGATATTCGCTAAGTAATTTTTTACCATCTAAGCCAACGACTTGAGCATATTGTCTAATAAATGCCCGCACATAAAAATCACCTGGGAGTTTATCAAAGTCATTTTTTTCAATCGCTGTCAGATACCTACTTTGAATCTTGGTTGCTTTTTCAACATCTGCAATCGAAAGCCCTTTGGCTTCTCTGGCACTACGTAATTTATCTCCGATATCTGCCATATTTACCTCTTCAAATCTTTACTCAATACGTTGAGTATACCATTAACTACTTACATAATTACAAAAGCCAGCCACCGCTTACATAAATTGTTTGGCCAGTTAAATAATTACTGTGCGGATCAAGTAAATTCTTAATCCAAAAAGAAATATCGCTACTTTCAGCTAAACGCCCTGCAGGAATCTCTTCTTTAACTTCTTGCATAGTTTCTTTAGGGAACACTGCATTCATAGGAGTATTAACTGCTCCAGGAGCTACAACGTTAACAGTCAAATGCGTGGAAGCTACTTCGCGAGCATAAGCTTGGCTAAACCTAGTTAGCCCAGCTTTACTTGCACTATAAACTGCCTCAAGAGCACTACCTTGTCCCCCATAAACAGAACCTAAATAAACAATACGACTAAATTTATTTTTAATTAAAAGGGGTTCTAACAAATGGGTCAATTTAATTGGAACAATTAGATTAATCTGCATAATTTGATCAATTTTAGCCATTTTTTGCTTACCAACAAAATTATAATCTGTAATACCTTCAGCAAAAACAGCCGCATTTATTGGTAATAAATTTTTAACAAAAACAATTAATTTATTATCGCTAATGGAAAAATTTAATCTAATTGGAATAAAATCTTGAGCAGGATACTTTTGAGCCAATTTATGACTTATTTTGCAAGCTGCATCCCATTTTTGGTTGCAATGTATATAAAGTGACCATCCAGCTGCAGCTAATTCACCACAAATAGATTGACCAATTCCACCAGTTGCACCAAAAATGATGGCCCGTTTCATTAACTAATATTCCCTTTCTAACTCTGCAAAAAGTATTTTTACTAAATTCACACAGAATTTTAGGTGTGAAAGTCTGAAAGTTTTATAACAGAATTCCTAAAAATTCATCTTTTAACCCTCAATAATCACGCTTAATTCCTATTCTAACATTCTTTTTAATAAATTTTGAGATAAATCAGAACTTGATAAAACTTTCTTAAAGTTTATTAATCACGAATTTGACTTAAAAATAATTCTTATGTATTATTAACTTAAATTATTTAAGGATGTGACTCAAGTTGAAGAAAGCAAATCGTTAATTTAAGAAATTTAATCGCTGTTAATTTATTTAACGGGGATTGTTCTGCTACGATTTGTATTTTCAATTTGTGTACCAAATTAAAATAAGAAAGGAACGCAGAAAGAGTGCGCTCCTTTTTTGTATAGTTCGATTAGTGACAATCCCTGCGATTTTGGTGAGGAGCTAGGATCTACATGGGAACAATAGAAATAAACAATTTATCATTTAAATATGATAATATGAGTCAAAATATTTTTAATAAATTTGATTTAAATATTGATGAAAAATGGAAACTAGGTTTAATAGGACGTAATGGACGTGGTAAAACCACTTTCCTAAGAATTTTGCAAAAGAAACTTGAATACCACGGGAACATTACTACTAATTTGAAATTTGCCTATTTTCCTCAATTTGTTAAAAGCAAAAATTTATCCACGCAAAATGTCTTATTGCAACTAGCTAACCTGACAGTAGGTGACTTATGGAAAATTCAAATTGAAATGGATAAGCTGCATTTAAATGATGACATTCTCAATCGGCCGTTTAATAGTTTAAGCCCAGGTGAAAAACCAAAGCAAAACTAGCGGTATTATTCTGTAACAAAAGGGATTTTCAATTAATTGATGAACCTACTAATCATTTAGACAATATAGGCAGAAATGTTGTTGCTAATTACCTGAATAAAAAGAAAGGATTCATCGTGGTCAGCCACGACCGTTATTTTCTTAACCAAGTAATTGATCATGTTCTATCAATTGATCGTGCTAAAATTCAGTTATTCAAGGGAAATTATGATACCTGGCAAAGACAGTTCGAACTACAAAACGAACATGAAGATCAAGAGAAGCGACACTTACAAACTGATATCAAACGTTTAAATAAAACCGCGCAAAAAAGCAAAAAATGGTCTTTAAAAACTGAAAAAGGTAAATTTCATAAAACTGATCAGCATGAAAACATTAATCGTGGTTACATAGGACATAAAGCTGCCAAGTTAATGAAACGATCACAATCATTACTGAAAAGAACTACAAAAGAAGTTAATCAAAAGCAACAACTACTAAAAAATATCGATAAAAGTCCGAATCTAGAAATCGATTATGCTAAATCTAGTAAAAGAAACTTATTACAGGTAGAAGATAAACTTATTACAGGTAGAAGATCTAGTTGTTATCCGAAATAAGCACAAATTAAATCAAGCACTATCTTTTACTATTAAACCTGGTGAAAGAATTGCACTCGATGCAGCTAATGGAAGTGGTAAAACAACCATCATAAAAGCAATTTTAGGTAATAATGACTTAATAGCTAGTGGTAGCGTGCACTTTGCACATAATGTTAAAGTTTCTTACATGAAACAAAATTTTACTAATTTCCATGGTGATTTAAAGGATTATGCCCTTAAACATAAGGTTGATTTTTCACAACTACTAAATACTTTACATAAGTTAGGGTTTGATCGCAAAATCTTCACCTTTAAAGTTGAAGAAATGTGTCAGGGTCAGAAAAGAAAACTGGCTTTAGCAGAAAGTCTTTGTACTAAAGCTAATTTATATGTTTGGGATGAACCTTTAAATTATTTAGATGTAATTACACGCCAACAAATAGAAAATTTACTGTTAGAAATCAACCCAACGATGTTATTTGTAGAACACGATCGTATGTTTACTAAAAAAATTGCAACTAGAGAAACTAGGTTAATCCAAGCTTAAACAAAAAACATAGCAGAAATTTCTGCTATGTTTTTTCTATAAATTATTTTTTAGAATTATCATCTTTTTTTTCTGGTGGAATTAAAACTTGTCTAGGTTTTGAACCTTCTGATGGTCCAACAATTCCTTTAGCTTCCATTTCATCAACAATTCGCGCAGCACGGTTATAACCAATCCTAAAACGACGTTGCAGCATTGAAACACTTGCCGTTTGCTGCCGCCGGACTAAATCAACAGCCTTAGGATAAAATTCATCTTCAGGTTCATCATTACTACCACTAGATGAAATATTTTCACCCTTTTGTGGGATCATCTCTTTATCATATTCTGGCTTTTGTTGGTGTTTAACCCATGAGATAACCTTTTCAACTTCATGAGATGATACATAAGCTCCCTGAATCCGTTCAGGTTTAGCTGCATCAATGGGCATATAAAGCATATCTCCCCGTCCAAGAAGTTTTTCAGCACCAGTTTGATCCAAAATAGTTCTTGAATCTACCCCACTTGAAACTGCAAAAGAAATTCTTGAAGGTACATTGGCCTTGATTAAACCAGTAATGACATCAACACTTGGTCGTTGAGTTGCTAAAATCATATGAATGCCAGCGGCACGTGCCATTTGCCCTAAACGGACAATGGCTCCTTCAACGTCGTGCCCGCCAACCATCATCAAATCACTAAGCTCGTCAACAACCACCAAAATATATGGTAAAGGTTTCATGACAGTCTTTGATTTATCATGATTATTTTCAGCAACTTTTGTATTATACTCTGCCATATTACGTGCACCACTAGCTGCAAATAACTTATAACGCCGTTCCATTTCTTTAACAGCCTTATGGAGTGCATTGGCAGCTAATTTTGCATTAGTAACCACTGGTATAAGCAAATGTGGTACACCATTATATACTGAAAGTTCAACCATCTTTGGATCGATCAAAATTAATTTGACTTGGTCAGGTCGAGCCTTCATTAAAATACTGGTTAAAATCGTATTAATAGCAACTGATTTACCTGAACCAGTCGATCCGGCTATAAGTAGATGCGGCATTTTAGTTAGATTAGCAGATATTGTTTGTCCCGTAACATCTTTGCCTAATGGAACCTGCATTGGATCCCTCTTAGCTTTAGAATTTTGGTGTTCCATTACATCTTTAAAAGAAACAATTGAAGTCGTACGGTTAGGTACTTCTATCCCAATAAATGGCTTACCCGGAATTGGAGCTTCAATTCTAATATCTTTTGCAGCCAGTGCCAAAGCCAAGTCATCAGATAAATTAACAATCCGGCTAACTTTTACCCCAACAGCAGGTTGAACCTCATAACGGGTTATCGTAGGCCCTAAAATTGCTTTTTTAATGATTACCTTAACGCCAAAACTTTTAAAGGTAGATTGCAATATCTGAGTATTCTTTTTAATAAGGGCTTTATCTGCACTCTGGTCAATATTTTTAACTGGATCAAGCAAAGTCACCGGCGGCTTCTTATACGATGTATTGGTTTTAGTCCCTGTTTGCAATTCACCATGATCTACACTGCCTAAATCTTGTTCCAGTTTCCGATCTTCATCAGCAAAAGAATGTGCTTTAGGTAAATCAGCGTTATTCTCAGATTTATTCTTTTGATCATCATTTTGCGATGCAACTTGAATCTGTGGTTCAGAATGATCATCAGAATAAAAACTAGCCTTATCTGAGCCTTTACTTTCATCCTGTGAACTAACTACTTCTGGCTCAACTTCCTTATCCGAATGATTACCATCTTCATTAGAAAAATCATTAACATCAGGAAATACAGAGGTCTCTTTTTTCAATGGATCCTTCAGTTGCTTTGAATTTTCTTTTTCAATTTTGCGCTGCTTTTGCTTTTTCCGAATATCACCGCATTTATCTTTTAACTTGGAACCCGCTTCTTTATTTTTACGGATAAAAAATTGACTAAAAGATTGAAATTTTTCAATAATAGTTCGAAATTTAACATCAAAGAACATCAACAACCCAATAGGAATTAATAATACGGCAAAAACACGCAATCCGATTTGACCAAGCAAAGGGTAAAGAAGCTGATAACCAGCTGCACCAATTATTCCACCACCGACTGAAACAGTGACACTAGCACGTGCAAATTCCCTGGCCATTTCATGCCAAAAAGAATTCAAAAAAGCGCTATTAACTAATTCATGTTGAAAATAAACACTACTTTGAATTAATAAAAGACCAAAAATGGCTAGAAACAACCCACAACTACGTTTAAATCTTAGGTGCATTGGTTGACTGTAGATCAACATGACAAGCCCAAAAAGAGCAAATAGAGCGCTAGCTAACAGATATGAATCACCAACGAATAACCTAATTACATTAGCAATTTGTTTACCTAACATCCCTACTTTAACAAAAGCTAGGACAGCAATTACGATCTGGATAATGCCAATAATTGCCCAGTAAATATTCTTCTGTTGCTTTTTTTTACTTGTTTTCCTCGGTGTTCTCTTCTTTCTTCTTTTAGGCATAATTTCACCTAACTAAAGACTAAAAATTAGCTTTGAAGTTCAAATTAACTGGTTTATCCAATGTAACCTGTGTAACTTCATAAGTTAAAGTTTCAATGTACTCAACTAACGGCCGACTTAGTAGCTTATAATCTGATTTTTCAAGATCACTGCCATCACCATAATAATTCTTCAATTGAACTATTTGACTGATTGTTCCGCTAACCGAAAAATCTCCTGGGGCCGGTGCAACATCGAAAACAACGTTAATTTCATAATAATTACCATCTTTACCTTCATCCGTTGTTCCATCTTCATTTTGTTTTTGGGCTTTTCTTAGGCCAAAATTAACCTCGTCTTTCGTTTTGGGCTTGTCATTCAAATCGTAATGAAACGCGTGAACAATTACGGGCGTCATTTTCTTAAAATCCATTATTTACTCTTTCCTAAATTTCGTTCATATCTTTCTGGGCGATTATAATCATCTTTTAATTTATCATTCTCATAATGATGTGTGGTCTCCATTGCAGGAAAACCTTGTTGACGTAAAGCCTCAAGTAAAACCATCGCAACTGAATTAGCCAAATTATAACAACGAATATTATTCGACATCGGTATTCTTAAGTTTCGATCATAATACTCACGCATAAATGTTTCTGGCAACCCAGTGGTTTCCTTACCAAAGACAAAATAATAATTTTTATTTGGATCAGTATAATTTACTTCTGCATAATTTCTAGATGAAAATTTAGAAATTAAATACATCTCATCCTTTGGACCTAAGGTCTTTAAAAATGCAGTTAGGTCATCATGCATGTGGACATCGACTTTATCCCAATAATCTAGACCAGCTCGCTTCATTTTTTTATTATCAATTTGAAAACCTAGAGGCTCAATTAAATCTAAAACGGCATTAGTGCCAGCACACGTACGTGCAATATTACCAGTATTAGCTGGCATTAATGGCTCATATAAAACCACATGATTTGTCATAATACTCTCCTCCACTAAAAAAGTGTAGTTCTATCTAACCACGCTTTTTTGTTTCTACTTATTCTTTTCTATCTTTTCACCCTGCTTTACATTTTCTGTATCTGAAGGGGCGACTTCTTCATCATCAAAGACTTTAGACACTCTCCGATAATAATTGTATACACGAGAAATAATAATCTTCAAAATAGCATATATCGGTATACCAAAGATGACACCCCAAAGTCCCCAAACGGCACTTGCACCAATTAATAATAAAATAGTGGTTACTGGGTGCATTTCCATCTTATTTCCCATAACTAATGGACTAATTAAACGTGATTCAATTGTTTGCTCAATAACAAAAACAATTAAGACTTTAATTAGCATTGGAAAAGAAACAATAATTGCAATTACTACGGCAGGGATAATCGAAATAAAGGTACCAAAATACGGAATTAAATTTAAAACACCACTCAATATGGCTAAGGCAATCCCATATGGTTGCCCAATTATAGTATAACCAATGGCAAACATGATGCCTACCCAAAAGGCAACGGTAATTTGCCCACGAATATAAGAAGCCAATGCATCATTAATATCATACAAAAGCTGACTAAAGCTCTTCTGCCAACGCTGTGGTGCAAATCTAGTAATATAAGGACGCAAATTGTGCCCATCTTTCAACATGAAAAATAGTATAAATGGCGCAGTAAGCAAGGTCATAAATATCATCGTGATAATACTTATTGCCGAGGAAATATTACCCAAAGTAGCACTGACTGCAGTTCGTCCAGATTTAAACAAGGTCTTCTGAGCATGATCAATCATATTATTAATATTATTTTTTACACCATGTAAATGCGGATCACGCAATGCATTTTGCGTAGCATTAACGGCATCATTCCAAATATGTGGCCAATTTTTAACCAAAGAATCAATTTGTCCTTGCACAATTGGAAATAACGTATTAATGATCCAAACCAATGCAACTACTACAATCAAAAATAAAGCAATAATTGTAATTACCCGCGGTACTTTAAATTTACGTTCAAGCCAATCCACAACTGGATTCATAATATAGAATTGAATAATGGCAAGCATTAGTGGTGGCAAAATTGCACTAAAGAAGAGCCAAGCGGGATTTAAAATAAAAGAAATCTTATTGAACACCCAAATAACTAGGAAGAACAATAAGATATTCAATAAAATAATACTAAGACGATTATTTAAAAACCATTTTTTAAAAATAGTACGCCTATGTCTTCTATGTTTTTCTTTGTATTCCATTAAATTATCCTAATTAAATATGTTCATAAACAATATCATCATCAACTCCAAAAGATGGCAACGGCTGCTTACTATCAGAATCAAAGTAAACAGCGTTTGCTAAAGGTGCTTTTGGTAATGAACGTTTAAAGAAAAAGGTAGCATGACCCAATGCTTTCATATTACTTGCAACCATGGGGCCAACATAATTAGCGACATAGGTTTGTCCATCTATAGTTACAGTATCACCTTTTTTAAATACAAAACTACTTACAGGTGTAGAAGTATTAAATTTTTGAATAACTGACACATCAGCTAAATCTTTATCCGCTCCCACGCCAAACAAAATAACCATACCATCTTTGGTATCAACAGCTTTTTTACCAATTCCTTTGATAGTTGAGATCCACTTCATTTTTATTAGCTCCTTAGAGTCTAATTTTAGCATAACAAAAACCGCTTAACTAATATTATAAGCGGTTTTCTTTATTACTTTTTATATGCTTTGTGGTAGAAAAGCCATTTTCTAGCTTCATCTAGAAGAACTAATGGAATTGGTAAGCAGAATAAGAAGATCCAATCCGATGCCATTAGATTAGTTGTATTAAAGAGCTCTTGTAAACCAGGCGTTACAGTCAAAACTAAGAACAATAAGATTTCAAAGATAATCCCGTACCAAATATTTTTATTACTGAATAATCCTTTTTTGAAGACAGAAACTTTATTTGTTCTACAGTTTATGACATTAGCCACCTGAGTAAATACAATCGCACCTAATACCATAGTAGTGGCTCTCATATAAACTTGACCACTAGCAGCTAATGGAACTGATGGCCAACCATTTTGATAGTTAACAAAGAAGTAAGCACCAATTGAAATGATACTTGATAACAGACCGTACCATAAGAAGGCTTTACTGATAACACTCTTGGTTAGCAAGTGCTCACTTCGCTTTCTCGGAGCCTGTTTCATAACATCAGAATCAGCAGCTTCTGCCCCTAATCCTAATGCTGGTAACATATCAGTTCCTAAATCAACCGTTAAAATTTGCATAACCGTCATTGGCAATGGAATTAAACCACCTGAGAATAGGAACAAGATTGATGGAAATGCTTCTGGAACATTAGAAGTCAAAATGTAAGTTAAGAATTTACGGATGTTACTGTAAACAGCACGACCTTCTTCAATCGCAGCTACAATTGAAGCAAAGTTATCATCAGTTAAAACGATATTGGCTGCATCTTTCGCAACATCGGTACCGGTCATACCCATGGCAATTCCGATATCCGCTCTCTTCAATGCAGGAGCATCATTAACACCATCACCTGTTGAAGCAACAACTTCACCATTTTCTTGTAAGGTCTTAACTATTTTGTACTTTTGCTCAGGAGCAACTCTGGCAAAGATAACTTCACCCTTCAATGCTTGGCGAAGTTCTGCATCACTCATATTGTTGAGTTCATTACCAGAAATAACCCGAGCTTTCTTAGAAGTTAAACCAATCTGGACGGCAACTGACTTAGCCGTAAGCTTGGAGTCACCAGTAACCATAATAATCTTAATTTTGGCTTCGTGGCAGCGACGAACAGCATTATAAATTTCTGGACGTGGTGGGTCACTCATTGTAGTTAAACCAACAAAGATTAAATGACTTTCAGCCTGATCAATTGTCAGCTTACTTACATCCGTATCTTTGCGCTCAACAACTTTATAGGCCATTGCCATGCTGCGAAGACCCTTTGCGGCGTAATCTGCATTAACTTGCTTAGCACGATCACTGTCTTCTTTAGTCATTTTACGAACTTTACCATCAACTTGAATTTGATCACATTGTTTGATGGTATCACTAAATGCACCTTTAGTAAGAATAATATATTGGGTATCATTCCAACGGTGAATAGTAGTCATCCGCTTACGATCTGAATCAAATGGTAATTCACGTAATCTTGGGTATTTGACTAAAACTTTTTGTTTTTCAAAACCAGCCTTCTCAGCCATGATAATCAATGATGCTTCGGTTGGCGTACCCAAAATCTTAGGTTTACCGCCCTTAACCTTACTTGGTTGTACGGTAGTATCATTATTCAAAGCTGAAATTTGCACTAACTTATGTAAATCTGGATTTTCTTCATACCATAATTGCTTATTGTTAAGTTCAATTTGACCATTATTAACATAACCGTTACCAGTTACGTGATATTCATGCTTCGGTGTCCAAATATAATGAATAGTCATTTGGTTTTGGGTTAGAGTACCAGTCTTATCTGAACAGATAACAGTGGTTTCACCTAAAGTTTCAACGGAGTTCAATTCCTTAACCAACGCATGCTTTTTAGCCATTCGTCGTACACCTTGAGCCAGACTCAAAGTAACTGTAGGAAGAAGGCCTTCAGGAATAAAGGCAACAACCATTCCTAAAGCAAAAATAAAGGCTTTAGCAAATGGATATTTAACAAAGAAAATAGCACAAACTAAGAAAACAACACCGATTGAAACAGCAATAATTGAAAGCTGCTTGGTCAACCGATCCAATTCTCTAGTCAAAGGACTCTCGGTCTTTCCTTGCTTTTGGGTTAAATTAGCAATCCGACCAAATTCAGTCTTCATACCAGTGGCAAACGCAATTGCACGACCGGTACCTGCCCCAACAGTAGTTCCTGAATAAATCAGGTTACTTTCAGCATAACTGCCTTCTCCAGGATCATACTTAGTAGTTTTTGATTCTGGAACAGATTCACCAGTTAATGCACTTTGATCAACTTGCATTGAACTTGCACTAATTAAACGAGAATCTGCTGGGATTGAGTTTCCGGCTTGTAAAAGAAATACATCGCCAGGTACCAAATCTTTGGAATCGACCTGCATCTTCTTACCGTCGCGGATAACTAAAACGTAGGTTGGCAACATGTTGTTTAATGCATCAGTTGCACGCTTGGCCGCACGCTCTTGCCAGAAGCTAAATAAACCATTAATAATGTTTACCATCCAAATGGCAATACCTAATTCAAGTGTCCCACTCATCATGGCTATAGCTCCGGAAATCCAAAGTAGGATTGCCATCGTGCTAATAAAATTCTTAAAGAATGTCTTCCATTGCGATTTTTCTTCAGACTTTTTAATAGCATTAGGCCCATATTTCTTTAATCTCTTAGCCGCTTCCTCTGAACTTAGGCCATTGGCTGAAGAATGTAAATTAGTAAAAACTTTTGTAATGTCGTCTCCGGCATAAAGCTCACGAATTTTCTTTTCATCCATTCCACTTTTACCTTCTTAATCCTTAAATTTTGTCTATAAAATACTCGACAACCTACTTTAACACTTTTAAAAATAAAATGGCATCCTTACCTATTTTATTTTTAGTGTTCCAGGCAATGATATACTAATTTATGCTAATTGCAATTATGATATACTAATTTATGCTAATTGCAATTATTAAAATGAAAACGGAGGCTTATTTCATGAAGGTATTAATAGGTGGTTATACAAAAAATACCTCAAAGGGAATTTATGAATTAGGACTAAAAGGCAACGGTGAGAATGCTCATTTAGGCAAAGCAAAACTCATTATTAACGTCGCTGGCCCAACATACTTTCAAAAAGATGGTGATCTACTCTTTGCCATTAATAATGCCGGTAACAAAGGCGGAATTAAAAGTTTTAAATTAACTGACCAGAAATATCATGAAGTTGATAAATACTTAACCCCAGGCGCATCCCCAGCCTATGTTGGCATTGATCGTAAAAAGAAGCTGCTTTACACAGCAAATTATCACACAGCAGTTTTGTCAGTCTTTCGTTATTCAAGCGATGGTAAATTAACTTTACTTGATACAGTCAAACATATCGCTGAGAATTTAGGCCCTCGTCCCGAACAAATGGATGGTCCACGCCCACATTTCTTCGATGAAACTCCAGCAGGCAACCTGGTTAGCTGTGATTTGGGCAATGATAGCGTCGATTTTTATCATTTAAGCAATGATAAATTAGAACACTTAGCTAGTTATAAAAATGAAAGTGGTTTTGGCACAAGACACATTGTATTTTCCAAAGATGGTAATTATTTCTACGTTGTAGGTGAATTATCAAGTAAAATTAATGTTGTTAAATTTGATGAAGAAAGATGGTCGTTTGAAAGCATCGCTACTTATTCAACCATTCCAAATAGCTTCACCGGACATAATGGTGCAGCCGCCATTAGAATTAGTGGTGATGACAAATTTATTTATGTTTCTAACCGCGGTAACGATTCTTTAACCGTTTTTGAAATCAATAAGGATCATACTTTGAAACATGTTCAGCGTGTTTCCGCTTTCGGTAAATTCCCACGTGATTTCAATTGGGATCCGGATGAAAAATACGTAGTCGCAGCTAATCAAACTTCTAATAATGCTACCTTATATTTACGTAACGCTAAAGATGGTAGCTTAACCCCAATCCAAAAAAATATTGCGGTCCCAGAAGGAACTCGAGTTATTTTTACTAAATAAAAATAACTAATTAAGGAGATATATTTTTATGTTAGATATTTTTAAAGCGATTATTCTTGGAATAATCGAGGGAATTACTGAGTTTCTTCCCATTTCTTCAACTGGCCACCTTTATTTGGCTGATTATTTCATCAAGCTAAATCAACCCAAAAGCTTTATTAACATGTTTATGGTTGTTATTCAGCTTGGGGCTATCCTCAGTGTAATTTTAATTTATTTTAATAAATTAAATCCCTTTGCACCTTCAAAAAGCCACCAAGAAAAAGAGGCAACCTGGCAACTTTGGCTTAAAGTTATCATTGCAGTTTTGCCCTCGGTCATCATTGGCTTACCCCTAAACGATTGGTTAGACAAAAATATGACTACTTGGCAAGTTATTGCCGCAACATTAATTATTTACGGTATTCTTTTTATTATCTTAGAGAACTACTACAAAAAAAGAACGCCCAGTTTAACTAAGCTTAATAAGTTAAGTTACAGGATAGCCTTCTTCATCGGTTGTTTCCAGGTTCTTTCACTAATACCCGGTACTTCACGCTCAGGAGCCACCATTATGGGGGCAATGCTCTTAGGAACATCTCGGTTTGTTTCAACTGAATTTTCCTTCTTCTTAGCTATTCCTACTATGCTTGGAGCCTCAGTTTTAAAGTTAGGCAAGTATTTCATGATTGGTAATGCATTTGTTGGTAACCAATTAGCAGTCCTACTTGTTGGAATGATCGTTTCCTTCTTAGTTGCTTATATTTCAATCAAATTCTTACTTAGATACGTTAGAAGCCATGACTTTAAAGCCTTTGGCTGGTACAGAATCATTCTCGGTATTCTAGTTATCATTATTGGTTCAATATTTGCATAATAAATTAATTCAAGTTAAAGTTATGGCCTATAGTCATAGCTTTTTTATTACGGTAAAATGTAAAAGGAAGAGAAAAGGAGGCCAAGGATGAAAAACAACAGCTTACTAAAAATACTTTTTTTTACAGTATGTATAATTATTGGCCTTCTAGTTCTCTACAAATTATATTTAAATTATTTGCCTGAGATCAGATTGTTAATCCACTTCGACCACCATAATGAAAGACTTTTACTCAGAATGGTCAGGAAGCATGGAACTCAAGACTTAGTTTTTTTGTTTTTATTAAACATTATTTGTGTAGCCATTCCATTTCTTTCTAACGGCATTTTTTGCGTTTTGAATGGTGCCCTTTTCGGGCCAGAAATTGGTATGGCTGTGAATTGGGTAAGTGACGTTTTAGGACAAATCTTAGTTATGACTTTGTTAACCAAGATATATAATCCCAAGAAATTACAACACAGTAAGATTTACAACTTATTAATGGGTCAAGATTATCCCCAAGCAGGTTTAACTGTGGGTTATAGTTTGCCGTTTATTCCAAGCGCAACGGTTAGTTACGCTAACCTTCTAATTAATAAAAGAAAAAAGAAACGTTTAATACCCGTTGCAATTGGTTCAATCCCCCTTGCATACTTATATGCTTACGGTGGAGATTCAATTTTACACTTAGATAAAGATAAATTAATTAAAGCGTGTGTCGGCATCTTACTTATTGCTATTATTTCGCTAACTTTTTTACTAGTTATGCGCCGCGTCAAAAAGCATAAAAAAGGAGTTTAATTTCAAAATGAAATTAAACCCTTTTTCTTTTACGCTAATTTATATATTTTATCCCTTTGATCAAAGATAAATTCTTGTCGTCCATTTTCTGAGAGCAAAACAACTTTCTTATAAGGACAATTATAACCAAAATTAGTTAATTCAACTGTATTTTTTTGACTAATCGTTATCTTATATAAATTAAACTGACCATTCTGATAAGCAAAGTCTTCACCATCATCTTGATAATGAATATAGTTACCATGATCTCCAAATAACCTAAAGGTTATAACATCATTTTTTTTAGGATCAATATGGTTACTGCTTTCATCCCAAGGCAAAATCGTATTCTTTTCAATAAAAAGCGGTAACTTATCAAGACCAGCTTTAACAAGTATGGAAGTATTACCTGCATACTCGCTGCCAGTCCAAAAATCAAGCCAATCTCCTTTAGGCAGGTAAACTGCACGTTCAGTTTGTCCTTCAGTTACAACAGGTGCAACAAGCAAGTCATCACCAACCATAAACTCATCATTGAGTGTACGCACCTTTCTATCTTTAGGAAAGTTTAAAACCAGTGGTCGCATAATTGGCAGACCAGTTTTAGTTTCTTGATAGAAATTATCATAAAGGTAAGAAATCAAATGATACCGTAACTTCAAATATTTTCGGTAAATTTCTAGTGTTGGTTGCCCAAATGACCAAGGTTCCTGAGCTCTGGTACCCACAGAAGCATGGTTGCGTAATAAAGGACTAAAGATTGCTGCTTCAAGCCAACGGATTAACAATTCAGACGTAGTATCAGCGCCAAAACCACCAATATCCGTACCAGCAAAAGCAAAACCACTCATCCCTAAGTTACACATTTGTGGTATCAACATTTGTAAGTGACCCCATAAACTTTGATTGTCACCGGTCCAAACAGTCGAATACTTTTGTGTGCCAGCATACGCAGCCCTGGTAATAACGTATGGTCGTTTACCTGAATATTTCTTTAAACCTTCATAAGTGGCTTTATCCATATTATGTCCATAAACATTGTGCATTTTGGCATGGGTAGACCGTTGCTTACCATCAGAAAAGGCAATATCATCTGGAAGCGCACCGTTAAAAGAAGCAGGTTCATTCATATCATTCCAAACACCGCAAGTGCCAATATCAACTAAATATTTAACATTTTTAGCCCACCAGTCACGGACTTCTTTTCTACCAAAGTCAGGGTAAACTGCATCACCAGGCCAAACTTTATTTACATATACGCTACCATCCGGATTTTTAACAAAGTAACCCTTTTTAATACCTTCCTGATAAATGGGATAATTTTTATCTAACTTTACACCAGGATCAATAATTGGCATTATCCTAAAACCTTCTTTACGCATCTTCTGCACAAATTTCTTAGGATCCTGATAATTATCCTTTCTCCAAGTAAAAACGCGGTAGCCATCCATATAATCGATATCTAAGTGGATAACGTCACATGGCAAATCATTTTCTCTAAGTTTATCGGCAATCTGCTGAACTTCCTTTTGGCTAACACTATAACTCCAACGCGATTGTTGGTAGCCTAATGTCCATTTCTGCGGTAAAGGAACGCGTCCGGTCAAATAAGTATAATTAGATACAACTTCTTTCAAATCTTTTCCTCCAATTACATAGTAATCAAGGTTGCCTTGAACTGCTGAATAGAAATAATAATTAGAATTTTCTTTACCTAAATCAAAGTGGCTTTTATACGAATTATCAAAAAATAGCCCGTAAGGAAGGCCATTTTTCATTCCAATCAAAAACGGGATGGATTTATAAAGCTTAGTAAAGCTTTCTACATGCGGCTCAGGATTATCTGTGTTCCAGTTATCATATTCGTAGCCCCGTTTATTAAGAAATCCAGTCTTATCACCTAATCCATAAAATTGTTCATCCTGTGCTAATTTCTTAATTACTAAAATTTGACTTCCCTTTTGATCGCTGGCAATTTGATGACCCTCCTCTTCAGCCAATTTTTTCTGTTCAGAATTTATTTCCCGGTCTAAAGGGATCCTCTTACCTAAATAATCTTGAATGAGCGGTTGATCTTTTTCATTAAAAACATCAATATGTAAATCTTCATCTACTTTTAAATGCAATGCTGCTGTTCTAATGATTATTTGCTTTTTGCTTTGTTCAACTTCAACCTTTGTTTTAATTTCTTTATTACCTTCAATAGCGTAAGAATTACCCGTTTCACCATGATCTTCAAAAATACGAATTATCTCTGGTGTAAGTACAGATATTTTGATTTTCTTACTACTATTTGAAACCCAGAAGGTTTGTCTTTCCTGTTTAAACTCCATATTTTCTCCTTTACAAGTGGTTAATATTTTTCATATTAAAGCAAATAGAGAAAAATTTCTAGAATAAAAGACTCAAGTCACCTTTGACTTGAGTCTTATGATTATTTAATTTCTATATAATTTTATATTAAATTAGCTTCCTTAAGCAGTTCTGCGACCCAAGTTTTCTTAATTTTCCTGAGCCCCGTTCTTACTGCTAATTTTTCAGGCAGTTTCATATCCTGATCAGCTAACTTTCTCTTGTCAGACATGTAATACATTGCACGGAGAAGCTGACGGATATCATAAATTGAATCCCAAACTTCTGGAACACCTCGATCAACGTTAAGCAAAGTATAAACTGATTCCATCGCGGTTCTAACGGAATATTCAGTCGTAAAGACAGTATCCCTTGTTGGACTTTCAGCAAAATTACCGATAAAGGCTAAATTAACTGAACCCTTTGGTACAACTGCAGGACGGTCACCGTCATGACGGGGCATGAAGTAACTCGTTATATACGGCATATAAACAGGAACTGTGTTCATATTCTCTTCAGAGGACATTTCTACAATTTCACTTTCAGGAACACCCAGATGATATAACAATTCTTCAGCAATCTCTTGACCAGTACAATCAACAATTCTCTTTTTTATGTAATTACCCTCAGTATCTGAGTAAAGTGCATAAATCCAAACAACAATCTCATCAGGATTCTGACTTGGAAAATGCGGTTGCCTGTGAATGGTGAAGCTTAACATCCAGTTAGAATCGGTAATTGTTATGATACCACCAGTATTAACCTTACCATCATAAAGGCTGCGCTTGGTTAGGCGTTCAAAGTACGGAGCAAGCTTCTTATTTTTCAGCGTTGTCGTAGCAGAAACAAACCAACTGCGAT
>ENA-UOOK01000354-UOOK01000354.1-fermentation-metagenome-genome-assembly--contig:-NODE-354-length-59985-cov-5.416252_pt1 | contig 59985 bp, 53 predicted proteins | sample MGYA00245777_ERZ724023 | MGnify/ENA primary metagenome ERZ724023 (study PRJEB28704, sample SAMN03018312) | fermentation metagenome | biome: anthropogenic terrestrial biome; feature: soil; material... | reverse complement strand
TCCCGTGATGAAGAAATTACCTATGCAGAAGCTCATAATATTCCGCTGAAAATCACACGGGAAACCAATTATTCCAAAGATAAAAACCTGTGGCATCTTTCTCATGAAGGACTCGATTTGGAAGACCCTGCGAATGAGCCGCAGTACAATAAACCCGGATTTTTGGAATTGGGGATTTCACCGGAAATGGCGCCGGACAAAGCCACTTATGTGACGATTCATTTTGAAAAAGGCGTTCCCACTACGCTGGATGGTCAAAAGCTCTGTGCGGTTGATTTACTCAGCAAGCTCAATGAATTGGGCGGCAAAAACGGAATCGGCATCGCCGATATCGTAGAGAATCGACTGGTCGGCATGAAGAGCCGCGGCGTTTATGAAACTCCCGGCGGAACGATTCTTTATCATGCACATAACAAATTGGAAGAAATCTGCCTCGATAAAGATACTTATCATTATAAGCAGGGCATCGGCGATAAAATGGCGGAATTAGTCTATGACGGCAAATGGTTTACTCCTTTGCGGGAGGCGATCAGCGCATTCGTAGATAGCACGCAGGAGCATGTAACGGGCGATGTGAAGCTGAAGCTCTATAAGGGCAATGTGATTGACGCCGGTGTTAAGAGCCCTTACAGCCTTTATGATGAAGAAATCGCAACCTTCAGTGAAGATGAGGTATACGATCAGGCAGAAGCCAAAGGATTTATTGATCTGTTTGGATTGCCGATTAAGGTGCAGGCACTTAAAAATTTAAATCATCAGGTGATTTCCTCTAAAAAATGAGGAATCCCGTACGCGGATCGGAACGTAAAGTTCCGTCCGGTCTTTAAGACTTGGGAGGGCGGGCAAAGGTTCGCCCTTCTGCTTATTTTAAAGGAAAACAAACAACCGGAGGAGTTCTATGAAGCTTTGGGAAAATAAATTTCATAAGGGCCTGGACGAAAGGACAAATGATTTTAATTCCTCTATTTCGTTCGATAGCCGTATGGTACAGGAAGATATCGAGGGAAGTATCGCTCATGCAACGATGCTTGGGAAAATAGGAATTCTTAAAAAAGAAGAAGCCGAAGCGATCTGTGCGGAACTAAATAAAATTGCAGAAGAAGTAAAGAGCGGCACGCTTTCGATCGACCCCACTTGTGAAGATATCCATACTTTTGTAGAAGGGGAATTGACGAACCGTTTGGGGGATGCCGGAAAACGGCTCCATACCGCGAGAAGCCGAAACGATCAGGTTGCACTGGATATTCGACTTTATCTGAGAAATCAGTGTGATTCTCTGGAGGAAGAACTCAAAGAGTTGGTCAGAACACTTGGAGAGCTTGCACTCAAATATAAAGGGATTGTTATGCCGGGCTATACACATCTTCAGAGGGCACAGCCGATCGTTTTTGGTCATCATCTTCTTGCCTATGCCGAAATGTTTCTGCGGGATATTGATAGAATTAAGGATACCAGACGCCGCATGAATGTTTGTCCGTTAGGTTCCGGAGCTCTCGCGGGGACAACGTATCCGCTGGACAGAAATTTGACGGCTTCGCTGTTGAAATTTGATGCACCGACACATAATAGTTTAGACGGCGTTTCCGATCGGGACTTCTGTCTGGAGCTGCTTTCGGATATTTCAATCTGTATGGTTCATCTTTCCCGTTTCTCAGAAGAGATCATCCTCTGGTGCAGTTGGGAATTTAAGTTTATTGAGTTGGATGACGCATTTTCTACCGGCAGCAGCATTATGCCGCAGAAGAAAAATCCGGATATTGCTGAATTGATTCGCGGAAAAGCCGGAAGAGTGATTGGAGATCTGACAGGGCTTTTTGCTACTATGAAAGGTCTTCCGCTCGCTTATAATAAGGATATGCAGGAAGATAAAGAGCCGGTCTTTGATGCTTGTGATACCCTGCATATGTGTCTTACCACTTTTATTCCCATGATTAAGACCATGCGCGTTTTGCCGCAGAATATGCGCAAAGCTGCCGCCGGCGGATTTATCAATGCTACTGATGCAGCCGATTATCTGGTAGAAAAAGGAATGCCTTTCCGGGATGCTTACCGGGTTGTTGGAGAATTAGTCGGCGAGTGTGTGGAAAAGGGAACGACACTGGAAGCACTGCCTTTAAAAAATTATCAGGCACATTCTGAACTCTTTGATGAAGGAATCTATGATGCCATCAGCCTCGAAAAATGTGTAAACGGCAGAACAGTTTTAGGCGGACCTGCTCCGCAAAATGTTGAAAAAGAAGCAAAACGTATCTTAGCAATGGTATAAATAAAAAAAACAGCTCTTTTTTCTAGAGCGCGTATAAAAAAGGGGGAACCAATCGATGAAATCCATCAAAGTCGGCGTCGTCGGCGCCACCGGATATGCAGGCGCAGAATTGTGCCGTCTTCTTGCAAATCACCCGCAGGCATCTCTTACAGCCATCAGCAGTGTAAGTTTTGAAGGGAAAGCGCTGAGCGAAGTATATCCAGCCTATTATGACTTGTGCGATCTGGTCTGCGGAAACCAGGAACAGGTCGTGGAAAAAAGTGATGTGATTTTTGCTGCTTTGCCACATGGACTTTCACAGGTACTGGGAAAAGAGTGCTGGGATCAGAATAAAGTTTTTATTGATCTCGGCGCGGATTTTCGATTGGAAAAAGCAGAGGATTATGAACTTTGGTATAAGAATAAATTCCAGTATCCAGAGCTTCACAAAGAGGCCGTTTATGGCCTGCCGGAGCTTTTCCGCGAGGAAATTAAGGGAAAGCGCCTGATCGCAAATCCCGGTTGTTATACTACGGCCGTGCCTCTGGCACTTGTTCCGGCATTAAAGGCAGGATTGATTGAGCAGGACGGAATTATTGCCGACTGCAAATCCGGCGTGACCGGAGCGGGACGTAACAGTACGCAGGATACTCATTATCCGGAACTCAATGAAGGCATGCATGCCTATAAGGTCGCTGCGCATCGCCATACGCCCGAAATTGAGCAGAGTCTTTCTAAAATCACCGGAAACTCAATGAAGGTGCTTTTTGTGCCGCACCTTCTGCCCGTTAACCGCGGAATCCTTGCAACTTGCTACGCAAAGCTGAAGAATGGCACGACGCTTTCACAACTTCAAGAGGTTTACGAGGAAGCCTATCAGAATGAATATTTTATTCGCCTTCTGCCGAAGGGAAAAGAAGCGGATATTCATAATGTACGGTATTCTAATTTCTGCGATATTTCACTTCATATTGATCCGCGTACCAATACATTTATCGCGGTCAGCGCGCTTGATAATATGGTAAAAGGCGCGGCAGGTCAGGCAATTCAAAATATGAATCTGGCATTCGGCCTAGACGAAACAGAGGGTCTTACCGCATGGCCGCCGGCATTTTAAGGAGGATGAATCTATGAAGTTTATAGACGGAGGAATTACAGCGCCAAAAGGTTTTATGGCAGGTGGAATGCACTGTGGGATTCGTCCTAATAAAAAGAAGCCGGATCTGATGATGCTCAAAAGTGAAGTCCCCTGTAATGCGGCCGGCGTTTATACCAGTAATCTGGTAAAAGGCGCATCGATCGAGGTTTGCAAAAATCATCTGACGGATGGAGTTGCTCAGGCTGTGATTGCTAATTCCGGCAACGCCAACACCTGCAATTCAGATGGAGTGGAAAAGGCCGAAAAAATGGCAGAAGCCGCTGCAAGTGCATTAAAAATCAAAGCGCAGGATGTTTTGGTCGCGAGTACCGGAGTTATCGGGAAACCACTGCCGATTGAGCCAATTTTAAAGGCAGCACCCGTTCTGGCAAAAAAGCTCAGCAAAGAAGGCGGAGATGATGCTGCGAAAGCGCTGATGACGACTGATACGGTTCCTAAAAATCTTGCAGTAGAGTTTATGCTCGGGGGACATGTGGTACGTTTAGGCGGCGCTGCAAAGGGCAGCGGAATGATTCACCCAAATATGTGTACCATGCTCTGCTTTTTGACGACGGACGCCGCAATTTCGACCGAGGCGTTGGAAAGTGCTTTGCAGGAGTCGGTGAAGAACAGCTTTAATATGATCAGCGTAGATGGGGATACCAGTACGAACGATACCTGCTGCATTATGGCGAACGGCCTTGCGAAAAATGAGCCAATCACAACGGACGGAGAAGATTATCAGACCTTTTTAAAGGCAATGAAAATGCTCTGTACCGCGCTCTGTAAGATGATGGCAAAAGACGGAGAAGGCGCGACAAAGCTTCTTGCTTGTCGGGTAGCAGGAGCTTCTTCCGATGAAAATGCTAGAATCGTTGCAAAGACGATTATCTGTTCTTCCCTGGTAAAAGCTGCGATGTTTGGAGCAGATGCCAACTGGGGACGGGTGCTTTGTGCGATTGGATATTCCGGAGTGCCGGTGGATATCCATGCCGTCGATGTTGCATTCCGTTCTAAAATGGGCGCAATTAAAGTTTGCAAAGATGGTGCCGGAATTGATTTTGATGAAGAAACCGCTAAGAAAATTCTTTTGGAAGATGAAATCGGAATCGATGTAACGCTCCATGACGGCGATTTTGAGGCAACTGCCTATGGGTGTGACCTCACTTATGATTATGTAAAGATTAATGGTGATTATCGGACCTGATGAGAAGGAGGAACCCCCCTTGAATATTTTAGATGCAGATCGGGCACAGGTTTTGGTGGAGGCATTGCCTTATATCCAGAAGCTGGCGGGAAAAACAATCGTTGTCAAGTACGGCGGAAATGCAATGATCGATGATCATCTGAAAGACGCTGTGATGAGTGATTTGGTTCTGATGCAGCTTGTCGGAATCCATGTGGTTTTGGTTCATGGCGGCGGCCCGGAAATCAATGCAATGCTCAAAAAAGTCGGAAAGAAAAGCGAATTTATTAAAGGAATGCGCGTGACCGACCAGGAGACAATCGATATTGTTCAAATGGTTTTAGCAGGAAAGGTCAATAAAGACTTGGTGCAACTTTTACAGCGCCATGAGGGCAAAGCAATCGGGCTTTGCGGTCTGGATGGTGACCTGATGTGTGCGGAAAAGAAAGTTTCTGAAGATGACCTTGGGTTTGTCGGAGAAATTACAGAAGTCAAAAATGAAGTAATCAATGATGCAATCGAAAAAGGATATATTCCGATTATTTCCACAGTAGCCGGCAGCCGGCAAGGCCAGGTATTTAATATCAATGCAGATATTGCCGCGGCGCATATTGCTGCGAGTCTTCATGCTGAAAAGCTCATTTTGATGACGGATATCCGCGGACTTTTACGAGATAAAGAGGATGAGGAAACCTTGATCCCGATTGTCAATCTTTCTTCTGTACCAAAACTGCAGAAAGATGGGGTTATTTCCGGCGGCATGATCCCCAAAATTGACTGTTGTGTAGAGGCGGTTCGTCAAGGCGTTAAGCGTGCGCATATTATCGACGGCCGGGTTCCGCATTCCATTTTGGTGGAGCTCTTTACCGATGCCGGTATTGGCACGATGTTCTGTTAATATAGAGGAGGCACTTTATGGAATTTGAAAAGATCAAAGCACAGGCAGATCAGTATATGATGCACACCTACCACCGCTTTTCCGCAGCGCTGGTAAAAGGAAAAAATGCGACCGCATGGGATGCAGATGGGAAAAAGTATATTGATTTTACTGCCGGGATCGGTGTGAACAGTCTGGGATATGCCGATCCAAAATGGGTTGCGGCGGTTTCAAAACAGGCGGGAGAAATTCAGCATACCTGTAATCTGTTTTATAACCCGCAGGTTACGTCACTAGCAGAAAATCTTTGTAAAACAGCAGGATTTTCAAAAGTGTTTTTTGGCAACAGCGGTGCAGAAGCAAACGAGTGCGCCGTTAAGGTGGCAAGAAAATATAGTTCCGATCGGTATGGATTTGACCGCTGCGAAGTGATTACCCTTCAAAATTCTTTTCATGGCAGAACGCTGGCAACTCTAGCTGCCACCGGTCAGGAACATTTTCACGAGCTATTTAAGCCGCTGCCGGCGGGATTTATTACCGCGGAACCAAACATCCAGAGTGTCATGGAGAAACTCAGCGATAAGACCTGCGCAATTTTTTATGAGCCGATTCAGGGAGAGGGCGGCGTTTTGCCCTTGACTGCGGAGTTTGTAAAAACGCTGCGGAAACTTTGTGATGAAAAAGATGTTATTTTGGTGGCGGACGAAGTACAGACCGGTGTGGGGCGTTCCGGAACTTTTTATGCGACAGAACAGTTTGGAGTAAAGCCGGATGTACTGACCAGTGCCAAGGGATTAGGCGGCGGTTTGCCGATCGGAGCATGTTTGGTCGGCGAAAAGTGTGCAGAGGTTCTCGGTATTGGTGATCACGGTACTACCTTCGGCGGGAATCCGGTGGTTTGTGCAGGCGCGAACGTCGTTTTAGAGAGACTCAATACACCGGGATTTTTACAAGAGGTTTCCGAAAAAGGTGCTTTTTTGCAGAAATCGCTTAGCAAGATGGAAAACATTGAAAATGTGCGCGGCATGGGATTAATGGTCGGTGCGAAGCCAATCGGAAAAACGGCTGCCCAAATTGCAGACCAATGTGTGGAGAACGGATTATTGGTGCTGACGGCAAAAGATGTTTTGCGCTTTTTACCGCCGCTTACCATTACGATTGAGGAATTAAAAGCAGGCCTTTCCATTCTGGAAAAGGTACTGGCTTAAAATTTTTGAGGAGGCTTATCGATGAAACATCTTTTAAAAATGCTGGATCTTTCTTCTCAGGAGATCACAGAGATTCTGGATCTTGCCGATCAGCTCAAGTATGAGAAAAAGCATGACATTGCGCATCCGCGTCTGGCAGGAAAAACATTGGGAATGATCTTTGAAAAGGCCAGTACCCGTACGCGTGTTTCTTTTGAGGTTGGCATGTATCAACTGGGAGGACTGCCGATCTTTCTTTCTTCAAAAGATATGCAGATCGGCCGCGGGGAACCGGTGCAGGATACGGCAAGAGTTCTTTCCCGGTATCTGGACGGAATTATGATTCGTACTTTTAAACAGAGCGAAGTAGAAGCTTTGGCTAATTTTGGCACGATACCGGTCATCAATGGTCTGACGGATTTATCTCATCCGTGCCAGGTGCTTGGAGATCTGATGACGATCCGTGAAAAGCATGGCAGTTTGGATGGACTTAAAATGTGCTTTATCGGCGACGGAAATAATATGATGAATTCCCTGATCGTCGGCGGCCTTAAGATGAAGATGGAAGTATCGGTTGCTTGCCCGCAGGGTTATCGTCCTGCAGCAGAAGTGCTGGATTTTGCACAGGCTTATCCGGCGTTCAGCATGACGACCGATCCGAAAGAAGCGGCTGTCGGAGCAGATGTTGTGATCACAGACGTTTGGGCTTCGATGGGACAGGAAGAGGAAGCTGCAAAACGCCGCAAAGCGTTTGAAGGATTCCAGATAAACGCAGAAGTGATGGCAAAGGCCAAAAAGGATGCAATGGTACTGCATTGCCTTCCGGCACATCGCGGAGAAGAAATTACCGCGGATGTATTTGAAAAACATTCTACGGAAATCTTTGAAGAAGCTGAAAACCGTCTACATGCTCAAAAAGCAGTTATGGTAGAGCTGCTCGGCTGAGATTTCTTTGCTTCGGTGTAAATAAAAAGTGCCTCAGAAACCGAAAAACGATTTCTGAGGCACTTTTTTGCAATTATAAGGCTTTTATCATCTTTTTCCATGACTTTTGCAGGTCGTGGAATTGCTGATTATGATTTGGTACGTTTTTGATGTATTTTTCCATTTCATTCAATAGATTGAAATATCGCTTGTCATTAAAATAAGAACAGATATATGGCAGGCTCTCCTGAAGATTCTGGAGGGACTGGTCCATCATTTCTGTAAAGGAGTCCGGTTGAGTCAGATAGGTATAAAGAGGTTTATAACGAGCCCAGCCGAGGCAGGCTTTATAAAAACGATTGTTAACAGTAGCGGAATCATAAAGAGAAATCTGTTTTAGTTTTAGAGGAAGAACACCGCGCAGAAGAGATTCATAGAAGGAAAACCCATCATGAAATGTATAGACGGGAATCCACTTTACGTTATATTCATCCAGACAAGTACTGAGAATACTGTCTTCACCCCGCGCTTCCGGTGGATTATAAAATGGTAAAACTTTTGTCCGCTTTGTCAGATTGATTCCGAGATTTCCTCCGCTTATAAATTTTGCACCATTTGTTTCCAAAGCAAATTTTGCCTGATGTTCTCTCAAAATGGTTTTGTCTGCATATGTAACTCCGCCGGATGCAATCAAACGCTCAACCTCGTCCCATTTTAGTACATCACTGCTCAGAGAATCTGTAAAGCGGTGAAAGATCTCTTTTGAGAGGATCCCGTCAAAATCAATAGAAGGAACAGGCGTTAGATAGCCGCAGTGATATCCATTTGTGATATCGGAAAATTGCAGGTAACGAATATGCTCTTCCAAAACATTCTGACCGCTCCAGAGAGAAAACCCGTTTGTTTCTGTAACTGCCATAGGATATTCATCATCATCGAGAAAAATGATTCCATCAACATTTTCACGCAAAGCTTCATATAGAATAATATTTCGCTGCATAGCATAGCCGGTTCCAAATACACCGGCTGCTTCTTCTTTTGTTAAAATGGATTCTTTCACAAGCTGCTGCTTTTCTTTTTCAATGTCGTCCGGCCCGATAAAGCGGCATAAATAAAAGGATTCTCGTTCTTCTGCACTGAGATCATCATAATCTTCTTTTTTGGTATTATTATAGCTGGGATCATATGCAACAAATAGAGACAAAAGCAGCTGGTGGTCGGATGGAGAATGGGATTCTTTTAAATGATAGATATAAGAATGCAGTACATTTTTAAAGCCAATTCGTCCGGTTGCAAATCCGATTGCAATGTGCTTCTTTCCATCTGTCATAAAATTCTCTCCTATCCTATGTGGTTTAATATATTTAATTATACCATTATTTAGCCTGGAATGCAAAAATTTGGACAAATTCATTTTATAATTATAATTGCTGTTATACAAAAGCAAAAAGGCCGGCTCAGAAAAACGAGTCGGTCTTTTTGCTTATAAGAAGATAAATCTTTTATGCAAGTGATTTTACGAAATTGGCCATTCGATCGGTTGCTTCCAAAATGTTTTCATTAGAAGTCGCGTAAGAAAGGCGGACAAAATTTCCGCATTCTTTTCCAAGACCGATCCCGGGGACAGTACCAACCAACTTTTCTTTCAACAGCCGTTCGGAAAATTCTTGTCCGGAGAATCCGGTATCGGAGACATCAATAAAAACATAAAAGGCACCGGAAGGGCGAACATAATGAATCTGTGGAATTTTATCGAGCTGCTCCATGATTAGTTTTCTGCGTTCCTTAAACTTTTTCTGCATTTCTTGTACGGCTGCTTCTGTTTCAGGAAGATCCACAGAATTTGCAAGACCAATCTGCAAAAAGGTGGGGCAGCAAGTGGAAGAATACTGATGAAATTTTAAAATATAATTCATATGCCGTTTGTCAACTGCTAAATATCCGAGTCGCCAGCCGGTCATGGCATAGGTCTTTGAAAAACCGCACATGATAAGTGCCCGTTCCCGCATTCCGGGGAAAGAAGCCATCGAGCAGAAAGGTTCATCATAAGTGAGGCGGTCATAAATTTCGTCCGAAAAGACGAGAAGATCATATTTACAGGCAAGTTTTGCGAGGCCTTCCAAAATTTCGCGGTGATAGGCAACGCCGGTTGGATTGCAGGGATTATTGAGAATAATCATTCTGGTACGGTCAGTGATATTGGCCTCGGTTTCAGCAAGATCAATCTGAAAGCCATTTTCCTCTTTCAAGGGAAGCGAAACGACAGTACCGCCCGCTAAATGAACCAGGTTCTCATAGCTTACAAAGGCGGGGGAAAAGATGATGACTTCATCCCCCGGACTGATTGTAGAGAGCAATGCATTGTTGATTGCTTCTGCACCGCCGCATGTCACAAGGATTTCGGTCGCAGGGTCGTAATGAACTCCCATATCCCGTTCCAGAATTTTCGAAATCTTTTCGCGCAGTTCCGGCATGCCGCGGTTGGAACCATAATGTGTAAAGTTAGCTTCCAAAGCGGCAATCGTTGCTTTTTTAATTGGTTCCGGTGTATTGAAATCCGGTTCCCCTGCTACCAGAGGAATCACTGTTTTGCCGGCATCTTTCATGGTACGGACTTTATCGAGCATGACGCGAATTAAAGAGGAAGAAGTGGAATCCATACGTTCGGCACCCGCAAAAATATCTCTTTTTTTCATAAGAAGTCCTCCTTTAGCTGGCTTTGTCAATCGGGTTTGGATTGTTTACAGGAAAAGTAGGGACCTGCCCTTTAAGCGTTTCGACAATTCCCAAAGCAGCCTGATAGCTCATTCGTTCCAAAGAACGTCCGGTAAAGGCTGCGGTATGCGGAGAGACAATTACATTATCTAGATGGAGAATCGGATTGTTCATATTTGGAATCCCACCATCAAAAACATCAATGGCAGCACCGGCAATCTTTTTTTCTTTCAATATTTTAGTCAATGCTTTTTCATCGGTCACTTCTCCGCGGGCCGTGTTGATTAGATAAGCGGTTGGTTTCATCAAAGCAAGCTTTTCCGCGCTGAGAAGATTTCTGGTAGAAGAGGTAAGTGGTACATGAAGGGAAAGAAAATCAGCGGAACGAATCACTTCGTCCAGATCATTTGTGAGAATTCCATACTCTGTTTTCATCGGCTTGGTTAAACGGCGTTTGTGACCAATAACGTTCATGCCAAGTCCGTAAAATGCTTTTTTGGCAACCATGGTACCAATGGTTCCAACACCGATGATTCCAAGTGTCTTGCCCTCTAGGTCCATTCCGCAGATGGAACGAATTCCCCAGTTTCCTGCTTTGAGTCCTTCGTTATATTCAAAGGTACGTTTAGCAAGAAGCAAAATCAGACCGATTGTATATTCTGCTACAGAATTTTGATTTGCCTTGGCAGCGTTTGTAACCTGAATCCCGAGTTCGGTAGCACTTTTCACGTCAATTCCATTGACACCGACTCCGTGCATGGAAACTGCTTTTAGTTTTGGGCAGTTTTCCATGATCTTGCGGCTGATTGTTGCATTACGAGTCAGAATTGCATCGCAATCCGATGCCTCTTTTAAGACGGTTTCTTCATCAATTCCCGTTCCCATTCGGATTTCATATCCCTGTTCTCGGAGAAGCTCTTTTCCGGCTTCGTTGATATTTTCTGTAATTAGCACCTTATAACTCATGTATGCCATCTCCTTAAAAGCACAGTGTGTACTAGTATGAAATTTCGAATGTGTAATCCTGCATTTGAGAACATTTTAACAAGTCCTCGTTTTTTCTGCAAGCGACGATTCGTCCGGAAAAGATGAAAGTTATGGACGATAAGTCCATCTGAAAAGTAAAACCTTATATGAACAATTTTTTTTAAATAATTCATTATAAAATTTTTATTTATAAAAAATTATTGACAGAAGTATTTTGGCATTATTATAATAAGGGAAACGACGATGTTTTTCTTTGTGTTCAAAGAGAAGCATCGCCGTTTCTTTAACAAGCTTTAAGGAGGTGCATGAGCTTTGTCGCTGCGTATAAGAGAAATCGTCGATCGTCAGATCCTAAATGGAATTAAACTGGTAGCAGGAGCCTCTGGAGCAGAAAATTCGGTTTTGTGGGTAAATGTAATGGAGATTTTGGATACCCCTGATTCTCTGCAAAAAGATGAATTGCTGGTGACAACGGGATATCAGCTTGCAAATGAAAAGCGATACAGCGATTTAATCCAAAAGCTGGAACGCCGAGGAATTAGCGGAATCTTAATTCAGCTTGGCTATTATGTAGATGATGTGCCGGATTATATTATTCGGGAAGCAAATCGGCTGCGGCTGCCGATTCTAACGATTCCGCCTCATTTGACCTTTTCGGCGATCATGCATATCCTAATTGACGAAATTCAGCGCCAGACTGCAGCGCAGGAAGATGAAAGCACAAAAAAGCTGTTGCCCCTTTTAAAGAAGCAGATGGAACAGAATCAACCGCCAAAAGAATTGCCTGGTTATGTTTTTGTGGCGATCCCTGCTCCGGACCGTCAAGTTCCGCCAAAAGAACTGCAGGAGGGAATTAACCGCATCTCTTCTTACCTGTATTCGCAGGCTGCATGGTATATCCAGTCGCAGCTTCCGGACGGAAAAACGGCTTTTTATCTAAATTTAGCGGAAAAAAATACGATTCAGGATGTTATTTTTGAGCTGACAATTCTCCTTACTTTTTTATCAGAAGAACAAAAAATCAGCTATTATGTAGGGGAATATGACTTGGAAGATTCTGATGATTTAGAAAAGAGTTTCTTTGCTGCCGCAAAATGCTGTAAGGCTTTGGAACAGATTGGCGCAAAACGAGGAGTCTTTCGCAGTAAAAACATGTCGTTCTTTTCTATTTTCAGCAGTTTTCATCAGAACGGGGAAGAAATTTTGCGCAGTCAGCGGCCAGAGCTACAAAAGTTGCTGGATTATGATCGAACCCATAGCACACATTACGTCCATACACTTCGGGTATATCTTGCGCATGAGGGCAGTCAAGCTAAAGCGGCAAGCAGACTTTTTATTCACCGGCATACAATGGCGAAGCGCCTTGAAAAGATCTGTGACTTGGGGGATTGGGATCTGGAAGATTATTATACGCGCACCTATCTTTCGCTTTGCTTGATGCTGCATGATTATTATGGAGTTTAAAAAATGCAGGAATAAATATAATAGAATTCAAATATATAATTTATGAAAAAAGAATTATAAAAGAGAATTTATACAGATATAGGGAACAAAAGGGAAAACGTGGTGGACAAAAAGTCCATTCGAATCAAAAATCATGGACGAAAAGTTTATGAGGTACAAAAAAGATTTCAATTTTAAAAAATATAGGTACTTCTTAACAAAATAAAAAAGAAGCAAAAAAATCGATTGACAAAGCCAATCCTATGCCGTATTATGTTATCAAACAAAGGCGTTGACCTCCTGGTTTACAGAAGGTCAACGCCTTTTGTTTATTTTTTAAAAGAGGAGGGCTGCTTTGGGCTTTGTTTCTGTAAAATGAAAGCACAAAAATTTAACTTTTAAAGAGAGTGAATATTTAAACTGTTTTAGAAGGCTGAAAAGAAAATGTTAAATTTATAAATTGAATTTTATAGAAACAAATGATTCATAATGGCGCTTTTTCAATCCGAAAAGTTATAAAAATGTGTATCCTGCTTTTTTCGTTTTTTTCGGAAAGAACAAAACACCAAAAGGCCCAAATCGTTTTTATTTCGAAAATAGTGTCCATTGGTTTTTATTTTTTGGCTTCAAAGTTAAAGGAGGGTACATTATGAAAAAAATTCGCATTCTTGCACTTGCTCTTGCAGCAACGATGGTGACGGCGAGCGTTACCGGCTGCGGAAGTGGCAGCAGCTTAGGTTCCGCTTCCACGGCGGCAGTGTCTGGAGGAACCATTAAGATCGGGTTAGTTGCTCCTCTTTCAGGAGACAGCGGCGTTATGGGCGAGAGTCAGCAGCACGGCTACGAACTTGCAATCAATGAGATCAATGCAGCCGGCGGCGTCAATGGAAAGAAACTGGAATTGACTACTTATGATGATCAGGGCGATCCGCAGAAAGCAGTTTCTGGCGCTCAGAAGTTTGCGGATGATGAATCCATTTTGGCCATTGGCGGTTCCTGTAACTCTTCCGCTACTTTGGCAATGGCTCCAATTATAGACGCTGCAGGACTTCCGGATTTGGTTGTCAGCTCCAGTTCGCCTGCTTTAACAGGCTGCAGCGACTATTTCTTCCGGATGGCTGTGCAGGATAATGCTGTTGGCCCACAGATGGCACAGGCTTTGTTGGATCGGGGCAAAAAAAATATTGTAGTGTTCTATCCGAATAACGATTACGGTACGGGCTTAAATACAAATTTGAAAAACTATATGGAACAAAAAGGCGGAAAGGTACTCAACAGTTTGACTTATCTTGCTACTGATCAGGATTTTACCGCTCAGATTACGACGGCAAAAAGCTTGAATCCAGATGCAATTGCTCTTTGCGGAACTCCGGCAGACTCCGGTCTGATTATCAAGCAGCTGAAACAGAATGGAGTAAATGTTCCGATCATCGGTGGTACCGGCCTTTATAATTCCAAAACAGTTGAAATCGCAGGAGATTCCTGTGAAGGTATTTATGTGATCGGCGTTTATGTTGCAAATAATCCGGATCAGAAAGTACAGGATCTTGTCAAGAAATTCCAAGAAAAATATGGTTCTGTGCCAGATGGATTTGCAGCGCTTGCTTATGATCAGATGTATGTCATTGCAGAAGCAGCAAAAAAAGCAGGCGATAAGCTGTCCCGTGATACTTTAAAAGATGCACTCAAAGAGACAAATTATAATGGCGTTACAGGGACGGTTAAATTTGACAGCAATAATGACTGGGTTCGCGATTATCTGACTTTGGCCGTTAAAGGCGGAAATTTTGTTATGGCAGATAAATAAACTACAGCGGTTGGAAGCTGGAAGAAGGACAGCGGCTGGAGAAAATTTTCCAGCCGTTGTTGTTCTTTATCAAAGCTTTGGGGGTGTAAGAATATGGATTTTGTACAGCAAGTAATTAACGGTTTGGCACAAGGCGGTATTTATTCGCTGATTGCCATTGGCTGGACAACAGTTTTTGGAATTGTGGGTGTTATGAACTGGACCCACGGTGAAGTTTATATGTTAGGTGCTTTTGCAGGGTATTTTCTCTGCATCATGGGAATGCCGTTTGTTCCGGCCTTGCTCTTATCCATGCTGATTGGTTCGGGTATTGCAATGGCGATTGATGAATTTGGATATAAACCGCTTCGTAAAAAAGGGAAAATGGCAGTCGCAGGATTTATTACTGCACTGGGTCTTTCCACATTCCTCCGCTATGGCGCCAATGCGGTATTTACGCCGAATCCGCGTGCATATCCGGATGTAATTGATTATCAGCTCATTCCGATTTTGACAGTGGGCGGTAAAACATTGACGATCAGCTCGATTCATTTGACCATTCTTGCGGGAACAATGCTGATCATGGTTTTACTGGAACTCTTTATTCGCCGTACCATCACCGGAAAAGCAATGCTGGCAGCCTCTCAGGATATGCAAACGTTGGGATTGATGGGCGCAAATAGCGAAGTCCTGATTAAAGTTACTTTTGCAATCAGTGGGGCCTTGGGTGCAGCTGCCGGTGTCTTTGTCGGTACCATTTATGCGATTAACCCAATGATGGGTGCTCTTGCAGGGCTCAAAGGCTGGGCTGTTGCAATCCTTGGAGGAATTGGTTCCATTACCGGTTCTCTGATTGGAGGACTGATTCTCGGAGTGGCAGAAAATTTAACGGCCGGATTTATTTCTACCGGCTATAAAGACGCAATTGGCTTCATTATTATGATTGCAGTTCTTTTGATTAAGCCAACCGGTTTGCTGGGCTTTAAGTTTGACGAAAAAGTTTGAAAGGAGGGCTATACATGAAAAACGATTCGGCAGCAAGTGAAGTGCTGACAGCAGGAATCGAAAGTGTTCCTGCTGATGTGCTTACCAATACAAAAAAGGAGTTTGCCCTCCCCGAGGGAAACTCCAAATGGTTCTTTGGAACGAGCGGAAAGACTACTTTTATTGGAGCGGCAATCTTCTTATTGGCGATCTGTTTTCTGGATAGTTTTACGCCGGTTAAAGTGATTCCGGCTTATGTTAAGCATATTCTGGTGAGCTGCTTGATTTATGCAATCCTGGCGCTTGGTCTCAACTTTGTTTCCGGGTATATCGGGCAGACTTCTTTGGGCCACGCAGCTTTCTTTGGAATCGGTGCCTATGGAACAGCAGTATTGATGAAATATTCCGGAATGAATTTTTGGCTTACCATTCCAGTTGCCGCCTGTATCGCCGCTTTGGCGGCTCTTCCGTTAGCAGCTTCTGCATTGCGTGTAAAAGGTTCTTTCCTGGTCGTCATTACATATGGCTTCGGTGAAGTGCTGAGATATGTCGCAATTAATACGGATTCGCTCGGAGGGTCTTCAGGCATTCCGGGAATTAAAGTCCCAACTATTTTTGGAATTAAAATGAGCAAGATTGGCCCTACCGGAAAAGAAGGATATCTGATTCTTTGTTTCCTCATTGTTGCTTTGCTTGCGTTCTTTATGAACCGGATCGAAAAATCCCGCACCGGGTATGCGTTCGCAGCAATTCGGGAAGACGAAATTGCAGCGGTCGCTATGGGGATTCACACCAAATATTATAAGATACTCGCGTTTGTCATTTCAGCCTTTATCTGCAGCATTGCAGGAAGTATTCAGGTAGCTTATTCTTCGTTTGTCAGTCCGGAGCTTTTAACTTCCACACAGTCTATCCTGATTCTTACCATGGTAATCGTTGGTGGACGTAGAAGTATTAAAGGTGCAATTCTCGGAGCGGGGCTGATGACGATTCTGCCGGAAATTCTTCATTCTCTCAAGGATGCAATCGGGCTTTCGTTCGATCCGTGGTATATCCTCTACGGCTTGATCCTTGTAATTGTAATGCGTGTACGTCCTCAGGGATTCTGGGGAAATAGCAGTGACGCCTGAAAGAAGGGAGTGAATTTTGATGCCAGTATTACTTGAAACAAAAGCAGTTACTAAATCTTTTGGGGGCCTGCTCGCAAACAGTGAGATTGATTTTCATATTGACCAGGGAGAAATCGTTTCCATTATTGGGCCGAATGGTTCCGGAAAGACCACTTTTTACAATCTTCTGACGGGAATTGCTCCGGCAACTTCCGGACAGGTGTTTTTTGAAGGGAAAAATATTACCCATAAAAAACCGGATCAAATCACAAAGATGGGAATCTCCAGAACCTTTCAGAATATTCGTCTTTTTGGAGATCTGACGGTAGAGGAAAATATTGTAATTGCACGCCACTGCCGCCGAAAAACAGAAATAATGGGCGCTTTTCTAAATACACCAACCTATAAAAACGAACTCAAAACCAATGATGAATTTATCAAAGAGTGCCTTAGCTATGTCGGTATTTATGATAAAAAGGATTGGAAGGCAAAGAATCTGCCTTATGGAATGCAGCGCCGCCTGGAAATTGCCAGAGCGTTAGCAACCGAACCCAAATTAATCCTTTTGGATGAACCGGCTGCTGGAATGAATCCTCACGAGACAGATGAGCTGATGGAGATTATCCGGAGACTGAAAAATGATCAGTATTCTATTATTTTGATTGAGCATGCAATGCGTCTTGTGATGCGAATTGCCGAAAGAGTGGTTGTATTTGATCACGGGCAGAAAATTGCAGATGGACTTCCGAAAGAAGTCAGCTCAGATCCGGTCGTCATCGAAGCTTATCTCGGAAAGGACGATGATGATGATGAAATTGCTTGAGGTTGAGAATTTACATGTTTATTACGGGAATATCCATGCGCTGAAAGGCTTGAGCCTGGAGGTAGAGGAGGGCGAGATCGTTTCTTTAATTGGTGCTAACGGCGCCGGAAAGACGACTTTGCTGACCTCGATTATGAGTCAGGTCAAAAAATCGGAGGGTAGTGTTTCCTTTATGGGGAAAAGCTGTGAAGGGATGCTGCCGCCGCAGATTGTGCGGGAAGGTATGACTATGGTGCCGGAAGGCCGCCGTGTGTTTCCGCGCAGTAGCGTATTGGATAACCTGCTTTTGGGAGCTTATTTTCGCAAAGACCGCACTCAAATTAAAAGTGATGTTGAAAGCGTTTTTAATATTTTTCCTAGATTGGAAGAACGAAAAGGCCAGCTTGCCGGAACCCTTTCCGGCGGCGAGCAGCAGATGCTTTCAATGGGGCGTGCACTGATGAGCCGCCCAAAGCTTTTGCTGCTTGATGAGCCCTCCATGGGACTTTCGCCTTTAATTGTAAAGCAAATATTTAAGACCATTCGTGATATCAATCAGAAGTCCGGAACAACGGTAATGCTGGTAGAGCAGAATGCAAACCAGGCGTTAAAGGTTGCCAGCCGCGGATATGTCATTGAGACAGGCGAAGTCGTTTTGGCGGATACCGCAGCCAATTTGCTTTCTAATCAGCAAGTCAAAGAGGCTTATCTTGGAAGTTAAAAAGGAGACATGTTTTATGCGTGGGGCTGTTTTTGCAAATGATGAACGAATTTATTTTGCAGCGGAAGCTCTAAAAAAATTGGGAATCAAAATCGACTGCGCAAACGATTACTTAAGAGGACAGAACCTTCTAATGAAAACCCCAAAAAATTATGATTTGGTTTTGCTTCCGGTTCGCGGAACAGAAGACGGAACGATTTTGCAGTCGGCAGGAACATCGCTTTTTATCGGAGACTTTCTAAAAGGACTTTTAGAGGGAATACCGGTTTTTACTGGGAGACAAACAGCGTATCTTCGTCAATTACATTTAAACCTCTATGACCCATTTAAAGATCCGAAAGTTTCTAAAAAAAATGCAGAGCTTACAGCAGAAGGCGTTTTGTGGTTTCTTCTGGAATATACAAAGAAAAGCCTTTTTGAAGATTCTTATGATGTGATCGGTGCCGGTCATACCGGAAAAGCCATTACCAAGCTTTTAAGACGGCTGAGACTGCCGGTAAGACAGGCTGCACGGAACGGACATCTGGATACGATTTCTATGGAGCAATGGGAGAGAGAGACCCCGTCTGATGTGGTAATTATTACGGTACCGGCATTGGTGCTGCCCATGAAACTTGCAGAAAGCTGGAAAAAGCCAGTCTTTGTGTTGGATATTTCGAGCGGACAACTAGGAGCAGACCCCAAAATTGCAGAGCTTCAAAATATTACTTATTATGCGGCGCCGCCGCTGCCGAGCAAGGTAGCTCCCCAGTCGGCGGGAGTATTGATTGCAGATTATATCGGTCGGGTAATGTCTGACAAAAATATCCGGAAAGCAGATGCTGCTCCGGCAAAAAACGAGGGATGATTTTGAGAGTAATCGAACACCCGATTCTGGGTACACTGACAGATCTTAAAAAAGTCACACTATATTTTAATGGAAAACCAATCGAATCCGTCGAAGGGGAACCAATCGCGGCGGCGCTTTTGAATGCGGGTATTAAAGTATTTCGTACAACAGCAAAGCGCCATGAGCCGCGCAGCGTTTTTTGTGCGATTGGGCGTTGTACTGACTGCATGATGATTGTAGATGGAGTCCCGAATACGCGCACTTGTGTAACGCCTGTTCATGACGGAATGCGTGTGGAGCGGCAGGAGGGACTCGGTGTAGTTCGAAAGGAGGCAGACAAATGAAAACACTGGAAACAGAGGTTGCGATTGTCGGCGCCGGTTCTGCCGGACTTTCGGCTGCCTGTCAGGCACGCAATGCCGGAGCAAAGGTATTGGTCATCGATGAAAACAGCCGCCCCGGCGGGCAACTTTTTAAACAGATTCATAAATTTTTTGGTTCCCATGAACATCAGGCTGGAACCCGTGGTTATGTGATCGGGCAAAAGCTTCTGAAAAAAACGCAGGACTGCGGAGCAGATGTCATGCTTAATAGCCTTGTTTATGGAATTCAGCCCGAAGATCTTACAATGGGCATTATTCAAAATGGAAAAAATTGTCAGCTGCACGCAAAAAAAATTATTATTGCAGCAGGAGCAAAGGAAAATTATTTGCCGTTTCCCGGTTCTACGCTGCCGGGCGTAATGGGCGCGGGTGCTGCACAGACCATGATCAATGTTAACCGGGTTCTTCCCGGTAAAAAAATCGTAATGATGGGCTCCGGCAATGTAGGCTTGATTGTTTCTTATCAGTTGATGCAGGCGGGCGCTGATGTTCTTGGAATCGTAGAAGGAGCCCCGAAAATTGGTGGTTACGGCGTCCATGCCGGAAAGATCCGCAGAGCGGGGGTTCCATTTTATCTGGGACATACGATCAAGCAGGTATATGGGAAAGACTGTGTGGAAGCAGTCGAAATTGCAAAAGTAGATGAAAAATTCAATTCCATTGAAGGAACTGAAATGATGATCGAGGCGGATACCGTTTGCATGGCGGTAGGGCTCAATCCCATGACGGAACTTGCATGGATGGCAGGCTGTCAGTTTGATTTTATTCCTGCTTTCGGCGGACATGTTCCGCTGCATGATTGGAATATGGAAACGACGATTCCCGGTGTTTATGTTGCCGGAGATATTACCGGTGTGGAGGAAGCTTCTACCGCTATGGAAGAAGGAAATCTTGCCGGGGTTGCTGCAGCCGAAGCTTTGGGTTATCTGAGTGAGCAGGATGCAGCAGAAAAAAAGGCTGCAATTGTAGAACGGCTCAATACACTGCGCTGCGGACCTTTTGGAGAAGGGCGCAGAAAGTTTAAAGAGCATCAGATTGCTGATATGGAAGCGCTCAAACGCGGCGAATTTGTGGGGAGGTGCATTGAGAAATGATCGAAAAGGAAGGAATCATTTATACCGGGTTTCCGTCAAAGGAAGAACTCATGTCCTGTCCCGGAGTTCCCAGCGAGGAACGCATGAAAAAAGGGCGTGTGGCGGTAATCGAATGTGTTCAGCAGATTCCCTGTAATCCTTGTGCCAGTGCTTGTCCGATGGGTGCGATCACAATCGGGGAGAACATTACGAATCTTCCGCATCTAAACGAAGAAAAATGTACCGGCTGTGGGCTGTGTATTGCAAAGTGTCCTGGTCTTGCAATTACGGTCGTCAATAAGGCTTTCGGAGAAGGAGAGGCCTCCATTGATTTTCCATTTGAATATTTGCCGCTCCCTAAAGAGGGCGATTTTGTGGATGCGGTTTCCCGTGCAGGAGAGCCGGTCTGTAAAGGTAGAATTCTCAAAGTGAAAAATCTTGCAGCTTATGCGGGAACAACAGTGATTTCCATGGCAATTCCGGTGGAGTTTGCCGATACGGTTCGCAGCATGAAGCGCCTGCCGAATCCGGCAGTGGAAGGAGCGTGAGCAAAATGAATGATGATGTTCTGATTTGCCGCTGCCAAGAAATTACCCGCGGAGAGATATTGGAGGCGATCCATGACGGCGCGACTACAGTAGACGGTGTAAAACGCCGCACCAGAGCCTGTATGGGACTTTGTCAGGGCAAAACCTGCGAACGTTTGATCCAGGGGATTATCGCCGAGGAAACAGGGAAAAATCGTGCTGAAATTCAGCCGCAGAAAACCCGTATGCCGGTGCGTCCGCTAAAATTAAGTGTGCTGGGAGGGAGTAGAAAAGATGAAGTATGATGTCATTATCGTCGGCGGAGGCATCATTGGATGTTCCGTTGCCTATTATCTTTCCAAACGGAATCAGAAAGTTCTGCTCCTTGAAAAGCGTGATCATGCACAGGGTTCTGCCGGTGCTACAGATGGTGTTGTCAGTTATCATACCAAAAAACCGGGAGCACAGATGGATTTGGCAGTTCAGTCTTTAAAGCTTTATGAGACGCTGGAAAAGGAACTCGGAGAGTCCGTTGAGTTTGTTCCGGACTGCGGAGGAATGCAGTTGGCAGAAAATAAGGATCAGTGGGATATGCTTAGTAAGATTGCGGATAAGCAGCGCGAAAGCGGTGTGGATATTCGCATGATCTCGATCGATGAGGCAAGAGAAATTGAGCCTCAGCTGGCACCTGATCTTTATGGAGTACTTTATGCACCATGCGGAGGCAAGGTAGAGCCGATTAAGCTGACGATGGCATTTTTGCATGCGGCGAAACGTCAGGGAGTCGAAGTAAAAAACCATCTGGGGGTTACCGAAATCAAAAAGGATAGTGCAGGCAAAGTAATCGGTGTTGTGACCGAAGACGGCAGCTTTTATGAAGCACCGAAAGTGGTGATTTCGAGTGGCTCCTGGTCGGCTGAGGTTGGAAAAATGGCGGGACTCGATCTGCCGATTAAACCCCGCCGCGGACAGCTTTTGGTGACAGAAGCGGTCGGTCCGTTTATGCATTGCACAGCACAGTGTGCTTTATATAATGTGATTAAATTTATGCCGGAGACAATCAAAGACCCCAAAATTCTTCATATAGGCGCTTCTCTAAGTATCCATCAGACGGAAAATGGCGGACTTTTAATCGGAGGCACCCGTGAATGGGCCGGGTTTGACCGCTTTAATTCTTTGGAGGCAGTGGAAGCAATCGCGCATCGGGCGCTGCGCTTTTTCCCGGCCCTTAAAAATGTCAGCGTCATTCGGGCATTTGCAGGACTGCGTCCCTATACGCCGGATAGCAAGGCACTGATCGGCGGGACAAAAAAAGTGCCGGGCCTTTATCTGGCAGCAGGCCATGAGGGGGATGGAATTGCTTTGGCACCAATTACCGGGAAATTGCTTTCTGAAGAGATTGTAGACGGAAGGTCTTCCTATTCGCTGGAACCATTCTCCCCGGATCGGTTTTCCTGAGTAAAAAAGAGAAAGGGTGGATTTACATTGAAACAGTTTGTGATAGCCCTTACCAGACAATGCGGCGCCGGAGCAACCCCAATCGGCAAAATCCTCGCAAAAATCTCGGCGTACATTTTTATAATCGGGAGCTTTTGCGGCTGGCTTCTGACGATAGCGGAATTAGTGAAGAACTTTTTGCTAAGGTGGATGAAGAGACCAAAAAGAGTCTGCTTTATAGAGTTTCAAGAAAAGTGTACGACGGTACCATAATTCCGCCGGAAAGTGATAATTTTCTTTCGAATGAAAATCTTTTTAATTATCAGGCGAAAGTGCTCAATGAGCTTGCAAATAGAGAATCTTTTGTGGTGGTTGGCAGAGCGGCAAATTTTGTGTTAAGAGATCGCCCCAATGTCATTGCGGTTTACCTTTATGCGTCGGAAGAAATTTGTGTCCGGCACCAGATGGATTTGATGAACTTTTCCTATGATGAAGCAGCCCACTATGTTAAGAAACAAAATAAGTATCGCCGCGGCTATTGCGCGCATCACACCGGACAAATCTGGGAAGATATGCGCAATTATGCACTTTGCGTCGATACCAATGAGCTGGGTTATGAAGGAACTGCAAAGCTGATTGAAGATTTTCTTATGAAGCGTATGGAACGGATTCCCTTTTGATTTTTAGAAGCGAATAGAAAAATTAAGAGTTCATAACAAAAAGGTTGCCCTCCAAAATTTTTTAGAGAGCAACCTTTTTTATTTTTAAATATTTAAAGAGCAATATGAAACAGTCTGCAGGCATTTTCAATTCCTAACTGAAGCACTTCCTCAGTTGTACAGTTGCGGGCCTGCGCAATGACCGCCGCTGATTTTGGAATCATGGTACTGTCACAGCGCTTTCCGCGGAAAGGGACCGGTGCCATATAGGGGCAGTCGGTTTCTGTTAAAAGCCGATCAGAAGGGACTGCCGCTGCAACCGCAACCGGAACCCGCGCATTTTTAAAGGTAACAGCTCCGCCTAATCCTACATACATTCCAAACTTTACCAGCTCCCGCATCATTTCGACGCTGCCGGAAAAACAGTGCATAACGCCACGCGGACGATATTTTCGCAGGATTTCCATGGTATCTCCGTGCGCCTCTCGGTCGTGAATGATAACCGGAAGATCATATCTTTTTGCAAGCTCCAACTGTGCGATGAAAGCTTTTTTCTGCTCTTCTCTCGAAGCATTTTCAGCAAAATGATAATCGAGTCCAATTTCGCCGATTGCAATCAGCTTGGAGTCCTTTTTTTTCAACATTTGTTCTAATTCGGTCAGCCAATTTTCCGGCGCTTCTTTTACTTCTTCCGGATGAAGCCCAATCGCTGCATAAATATAAGAGTATTTCTGAGCGAGAAAAAGCGCTTTTCGGCTGCTCTCAAGAGAAGCACCGCAGTCAATTAAACCACAGATACCATTCTGAGGTAAAAGCGTAGTCAAGACCATTTCACGGTCAGAATCAAATGCGGCGTCATCGTAATGCGCATGACTGTCAAAAATTCTGTTCATCGAATTCGGCTTCCTGCCGGGACACCGTCCAAAAACACGACTTTTACTTCATCACCGGCATCCGCTGCCAAAAGCATTCCCTGGCTTTCTACGCCGCAGAGCTTTGCAGGTTTCAGGTTGGCGACAAGAACAATTGTCTTTCCGATCAGTTCTTCCGGCTGATACCATGGTGCAATTCCGCTGCAGACCGTGCGTCCTTTTTCTCCGTCGTCCAAAGTCAATTTCAGCAGCTTTTTTGCGCGCTTGATGTGCTCACAATTAACAATCTTTGCAGCGCGCAGTTCCACTTTCTGAAAATCATCGATCGTGATCTGCGCAAGTCCTTCGATCTTTGGCTTTTGCTGCGCGGCGGGATTCGGAATCAGTTTGTTGAGTTCCTCAATTTCCTTGTCAACATCAATACGGGGGAAAAGGGTATCTCCTTTTTGCACGGTTACATCAGAGGGGAATTCACCGAACTTTCCAGCGCTTTCATAGCTGCATTGATCGCCGCTGATCCCAAGTTGTTCCTGAATCTTTGGGGCGGTTTCGGGCATAAAAGGCTTAATCAAAATGGAGACAATGCGCAGACTTTCGCACAGGTGTGCCATTACACAGGCAAGGCGATCTTTTTTAGTCTCCTCTTTTCCAAGAGCCCATGGGGTGGTTTCGTCAATATATTTATTGGTCCGCGCGATCAAACGCCAAATTTCTTCCAATGCTTTGCTAAACTGATAGCCGTTAATATTTTGGTCGCACTTTGCCCGCAGTTCGTTGCCCATTTTTTCCAATTCGCCGTCGGGATCGGCGCTTTCCCGCTGAGCAGGAATTTTGCCGTCAAAATATTTTTGCACCATTGCGGTCGTGCGGGAGAGCAGATTCCCAAGATCGTTGGCGAGATCGGCGTTGATTCGCGAAATGAGAGCTTCGTTTGTAAACACACCGTCACTGCCAAACGGAATTTCACGCAGCAAAAAATAACGAATCGCATCTACGCCATAGCGTTCGCAGAGAACATAAGGGTCTACAACATTGCCCTTACTTTTACTCATCTTTGTACCGTCGCCAAAAAGCAGCCATCCGTGGCCATAAACCTGTTTCGGCAGAGGCAGATCAAGCGCCATCAGCATGGCAGGCCAGATGATGGTGTGGAATCTAACAATTTCTTTTCCGACAAAATGGATATCGGCAGGCCAGTATTTACGGTAGGCACTGTCATCATCGCTGCCGTAGCCCAGTGCGGTGATATAGTTTGTTAAAGCGTCCAACCAGACATAGACGACATGTTTGGGGTCAAAATCAACCGGAATGCCCCAGGTGAAGCTGGTACGGGAAACACAAAGATCCTGCAGACCCTGATTGATAAAGGCAATCATTTCATTCTTGCGACTTTCGGGTTGAATGAATTTCGGGTGATCTTGATAGTATTGCAGTAATCGATCCGCATATTTGGAAAGTTTAAAGAAATAGGCTTCTTCTTCCGCCCATTTGACTTCACGGCCGCAGTCCGGGCATTTGCCGTCTTTCAGCTGATTTTCTGTCCAGAAGGATTCACAGGGGGTGCAGTACCAACCCTCGTATTTGCCTTTATAAATATCACCCTGATCGTGTAACTGCCGGAAAATTTTCTGAACTGCCTTGACATGGTAGTCATCCGTTGTACGGATAAAGCGGTCATTAGAGATATTGAGCAGTTTCCAAAGATCCTGAAAAACTTTGGAAATACGGTCGACATATTGTTTTGGAGTGATGCCTTCCGCTTCTGCTTTTTGTTCAATTTTCAGGCCATGTTCATCTGTTCCGGTCAAAAACATCACATCATAGCCCTGCATGCGTTTATAACGGGCGATTGCGTCGCTCGCCACAGTACAGTAGCTGTGACCGATATGCGGATTGCCGGACGGATAATAGATCGGTGTTGTAATATAAAATGTTTTCTTTTCCATATTGAGAACCCTCCATGCGGATTTTACTAAACGATAGATAATATCATTATATATCGAATGAGGGGGAATTACAAGAAAAAGCCATTTGTATAGGAAATGTGTGTAAATTGCATACTGAAAAAAGCAGTATAAGACGAATTTTAAAAGTCTAGTTTACTGTTTGATTTTAGGAGGTGCTGTTAGTCTCATAAATAAATTTCCGGACCGCAAGACAGTTTTGCGTCAAATCGGGGATCAAAACCATTCCAACGTCTACAGTAGCGTCCTGCCAGGAACCATCCACAGGAACATAAAAGGTCTTTGAGGAATAGAAAATTGCCGGAGAGGAAAGAAACGTGATTCCGGTCAATTCAATTGCCGGGATATTCGTGCGCAGCTTTTTAAGGATATTCGGCAGCTTCATGATTCCAGAGGGGCTAAGAACCTTTTTCAGAAGCTTTTGGATCACTTCGCGCTGTCTTGTCGTTCTGCCAAAATCAGTGCCCACTTTCCGGATCCGGGCGTAATAAACGGCATCAGCGCCGGTTAGATGGAGATTTCCGGCAGGATAGGAAGTTCCCTGATCGTGATTGAGCTGATCGACCAGATCCTGATCCATGGTGACATCAATTCCGCCGAGATCCGTAATGATATCGGCAAGCCCGTCCATATCGACGGCAATGTATTTATCTACTTTAATGCGAAAATTATTTTCGATGGTCTGCATGGTCAGCGCTGCGCCTCCATAGGCATAGGCAGCGTTTAGCTTGTCCATCCCATTTTCCGGTACGGCAAGATACATATCCCGCAGGAAAGAAGTCAACTTTAGAGTGTGATGACGATGATCGATCGAGAGCAGCATAATGGAATCACTGCGCTGTGCGCCTGCATCCAGTTTGTCGAGCCCTAACAGCATAATATTGGTGACAAACGGATCGGACATGACGCTGTAGGTGGGAGCATTTTTAGGCTGTGCGACATATTTGCTCTGATCGGTGTTTCCGGAGCGGTTCATCTGAGAATAGAGCATCGTTAAAATAACGCCGAGAATGATTAGAAGGACCAGTAGAATGCCGAGAATCCGGCGAAAAAGATGACGGTGGCGGCGACGGGGCTTTTTGTGATTGTCCCAATCGTCTCGGTCGTTCCGGCGGGATTGGCGATTTTTTTCGGAGCGAGAATCCTGATTTCCCGGCGCCTCGACATAATTATAGCAGTCAATCGGCAGCGTTTCTTCCTGCGTTTTATAGCGAGAGGAAGGAGAGACTTTTTTGCTTTTTTGAGAGCTCTTTTCGGCAGCAGAGGAAGGCTTTTTTGTGGAGGAATAAATATCTTTTGCTTTTCCTTTTCCTTTGCTGTATGAATAAATATCCCGGTCTTTTTCGGGGTGGGACGAATCACTCATCGGGAGATCCTCCTTATGATATTAATATAGAATCATTCTAACTGTTTCCCAAAAAGCTGTCAAGTTATGTAAACTTTTGAAGAAAAAATTTCTTGAGAGTTGACTTTTTTTAAAAGCAAGCATATAATAACATCGAATATAAAAAACCGACGAGAAAGAATAGTAACTCTGAATATCTTTTGCAAAGAGAGCCGCAGCGGGTGTGATTGCGGTAAAAAGAGGTAGAGTGAATGGGCTTTTGAGGGCAGGATGAAAGACGGATTTTGGGCCGTTTAGTAGTTCCTGACGGGGACTTTACCCGTTATCCGGAAAGCATGTATTTTATAAAGTGCATGAATTGAGTGGGCGTTTTTTTAAAACGTCAATTTGGGTGGTACCACAGGAGTTTTAAAGCTCTTGTCCCTGCGTTTTTGCAGGAACAAGAGCTTTTTTTATGCAGAGAAAGGGGTGAGGCAGATGCCGGATGGTTGGTGGCAAAGCTTTTTGCCAAAAAATAGGAATCTTCGTACGAGGGCAGGCATTTGCCCCCATCAGTGATTGAGTGACAGAATTTGGAGGAATTAAAATGAAAAAAAATCTTTTGAAAAAAGTATCCGCATTTGTGATGGCAGCATTTTTAGCGACGGCAGCTACCGGTTGTGGGAGCAGTTCTTCTTCTACCGGCGCTTCTTCTTCAGCGGCTTCAGGAAAAAAGACAATCGGGGTCATTCAGTTTGCAACGCATCCATCCCTCGATAATTGTTATGAGGGCTTTAAAGATGGGCTTGCCGAAGGCGGATTTAAAGAGGGCGAAAATCTGACGATCGATTTTCAGAATGCACAGGGAGAAACCGCCAATGCAGATATGATTGCAAAAAGTCTTGCCGCAAAAAATTATGATATGATCGGCGCAATCGCAACGCCTGCAGCGCTGAGCGCATACGGAGCTACCAAAAACGCCGGAACACCAGTAGTCTTTACAGCGGTCAATGATCCGGTCGGGGCACAGCTTGTTAATAGCCTTGACAATCCGGGAACCAGTTGTACCGGAAGCAGCGACGTACTTCCCCTGGAGGCGCAGGTTAAGATGATTCGTGCATTTTTACCCAATGCGAAAAAGATTGGAGTCCTTTATACGACCAGCGAGCCGAACTCCATTTCTATGTTGGAAAAGTTTAAGGGAGTTGCGGCAAACGAGGGCTTTGAGGTTGTCGAACAGGGCGTAACCAATTCCAGCGAAGTTGCTTCCGGTGCAACAGCATTGGCTGCAAAAGGAGTGGATTGCTTTAATAACTTTACGGATAATAATGTTGTTAACAATCTTTCGAGTGAACTGCAGGCTGCTAAAAAGGCTGGAATTCCGGTATTCGGCAGCGAAGTGGAACAGGTGAAAAATGGTTGCCTCGCAAGCCAGAGCATTGACTATGTGGCGCTGGGAAAACAAACTGGCCTGATGGCGGCAAAAATTCTTAAAGGAGAAGCAAAAGCTTCCGATTTACCGGTTTATACGGTAGAAGATGCTACCCCTGTTTATAATGAAACGGTTCTGCAAGAAATGGGACTGAGTCTTCCGAGTGAATATCAGACAGCGGAAAAAGTGACTTCTGCAAAATAAAAAGCACCTTTTTATAGAATGGGATTTTTGGAAAGAGAGCTGAAAAGAAAGCATGGATGTGTTTTTTAATCTAATTCTAGCGATCCTCGAGGAGGGATTCATCTACGGAATTATGGCGGTTGGTGTTTATATCACCTATCGTGTTCTGGATTTTCCGGATTTATCGGTAGATGGAACTTTTCCAATGGGAGCCTGCCTTACGGCGGTGTTGATTTCGCATGGAATGAATCCGTGGCTTGCATGCTTGTGTGCATTTTTCGCGGGAACAATCGCAGGCGGAGTAACAGGGTTTTTGCACGTAAAGCTTCACATTACCGATCTGCTCTCTGGAATTTTGGTTATGACCGCTCTTTGGAGCGTGAATCTGGCAACCATCATGGGTGGAAAAGCGACGATCACGATTTTTAATTCCAACACGATTTTTAATTCGGGACTTGCGATGCTCTTACCGAATGCGGCAGCGCAGTTTCGAGTCGTGATTTTGGCAGCAGCTGTTTGTCTTTTGATTAAATATTTGACCGATGCTTATTTACGAACACGTTCCGGTTTGTTATTGCGTGCTGCAGGAGATAATGCCCAGTATGTGATTTCCCTAGGAAAAGATCCGGGCAGCATGAAAATTCTTGGACTGATGATTGGAAACGGCTGCACGGCACTTTCCGGCAGCATTTTGGCACAGCAGGCGGGTTCCGCCAATGTAGCGAGTGGAACCGGTATGGTCGTAATGGCACTTGCTTCGGTAATCATCGGAACGACCGTTTTTAGGAAAGCCAAGTTCATGCGTGCAACGAGTGCAGTAGTCTGCGGTGCGATCCTTTATAAGGCTTGTCTTGCAGGAGCAATGCAGATGGGACTTGATACCAATTATTTAAAGCTTTTGATGGCGGTCATCTTTACCATTGCTTTGGTGGGGAACCAAATTACTTTGGGAAGGAGGAAAAAGCAGCATGTCGATCCAACAAAAATCTGAGCCTTTGGTTCGAATGGAACATATTGCTAAAGTTTTTCACCCGGACGAGGTGAATGAAGTTGCTCTTTTCCAAGATTTTAACCTGACCATTCGTGAGGGCTCTTTTGTCTCGGTTGTGGGAAGCAATGGTTCCGGAAAAACGACGATCCTTAATTTGCTCTGTGGCTCCATTCCGGTGGACAGCGGAAAAATTTTTGTGAGGGATCGCGAAATTACGAAGCTTTCCGAATATGCGCACAGCCGGTTTATCGGGCGTGTGTTTCAAGACCCCGCGAAAGGAACTTGCCCGCAGCTGACCATTCTCGAAAATATGGCGCTTGCCGACCAAAAAGGAAAGCCCTATGGCCTTGCCCATGGAGTAAACCGCAAACGGGTGGATGCTTATCGTGGCCAGTTAGAGCTTTTAAAGCTGGGATTGGAAGATAAGCTGGAGGTGACAGTTGGGAGCCTTTCCGGCGGACAGCGTCAGGCTTTGGCACTTTTGATTGCCACGATGACGCCGATTGATCTTTTGATTCTTGATGAGCATACGGCAGCGCTGGACCCGCGTTCCAGCGAGACGGTAATGGAGCTGACAAAACGGGTCGTCAAGGAAAAACATTTGACGGCACTGATGGTTACGCACAATCTGCGGTTTGCAGTGCGTTATGGAGACCGTCTTCTTATGATGCACCGCGGAAAAATCGTTTTGGATCATGAAGGAGCCCAAAAAAGTGCCTTAGAGGTTCGTGATCTGACAGATCGGTTTAACGAAATCTCGATTGAAGATGGAAATTGATATAAAATAAAAGGACGCCTTCCTAATTGAAAGGCGTCCTTTTATTTTATGCTTAAAGATAGAATAAGACGAAAGAAGTTTTAGCCTTCCGCATCATCCTTTTCGGATGGCTTTTCGAGCTCATCCGAAATCAGAGTCCCTTTTACACGGGGACGCATGATCTCTTTTGCACGCTGCCGCAGACGATTTTTGGAAATTGCCTCCATCGTTATTTCTTTAAGACTGCCGCTTCCGCTGTCTACTAAGCCAAAGAGCATTTCGGTAGCGGCTTTGACACTGGGGAGCTCATCCATTCGCAGGAATACCTTATGACCGTCTTTATAGAAAATAAATTTCATCAGGCGCGTACAAGGCGTTTGTAGAAAATGAATATACAGTTTTAGAACGGTACGGTCTTCTTCATCCGTAGTGAGTTCTGCAGAAGAACCGATAAAATAATCTTCCCCGCCTAATCGGATCCAACTGCGAATGGCACTTGTCTGCAGACCCGCGTCAATCGTAACCTCGGATTCACCGCAGAGAAAGGTGCAGCGACAAAGATCCGGCTCAAAGGCAAATCGGACTGCCTTTGGAGAAGATGGAAAATTATTCGTAACACTGCGCAGAATCAGCGGCATCAAAGAAGCAAATCCGTCTTCTAGAAGGAAATCACCCTCCGGAATTGTCTTTGCGAGCGGCGGGATCGAAGGAACATGCTTTGGCTCCGGAGAAGCTTTCAGTGCGTGAAATAAACGGGAAAGCCCTTTTTGAGGAGGCTCTTCCTGAGAAGGAGCCTGCTTTGTATGGTTCGGTTCTGCATAGAGATGATCAATCACGTCTAAAAGTTTTTTGACGCCCATTACATCACTCGGAAGCGGCATTTCTGCGAAAGGGTCAGCCTGATCTCCAAAGAATTTTTCAATAATTTCCAGAGAGGAATCATGAAAAAGCTGGCCGCTTCCGCTGGTGATAGCAATTACCATATCGCGCGCCGGAAGAACGACTACATATTGTCCGAAGACGCCGTTAAACTGATAGGCATCTTTTGCGGGAAAACGCCGAATCTGATATCCATATCCGGTGGGGCGGTCTCCCTCTTGAAAAGAAACCCAGTTCGAAGTGCTGTCAATTATCCATTGTTCGGGAATGACCTGAATCTTTTTATTGCCTTTTTTCCAAGCACCATGCTGCAGATAAAGCTGACCAAGTTTCAGCATATCGACTGAGCGCAGATAGAGTCCCCAGCCGCCTTTTTCAATTCCCATGGGGCAGGTGTCCCAGCGCGGTTTTGGAATCCCGAGTGGAGAAAAGAGGCGCGGCATCAGAAAATCGACAAGGGACATCCCTGATTTTTTGCAGATAAGGGCTGAAAGTATGTAGGAATTCATACTGTTGTAGTAAAATGCGGTTCCGGGTTCGAAAAGGCAGTCGGAAGAAAGGAAGCCTTTTATCCAGTCTTTATCGGTAATGCTGAATACCTCGTTATATTTGACGCCGGAAGTCATGGTTAACAGATGGCGTACCGTGATATTGTTAAAACGAGCACTGCGAAACGGCGGTCTGATCTCAGGGAAAAGATCAACCAGTTTGTCCTCCACCGAAAACAGGTTTTCTTTTACAGCAAGTCCCACAGCCATGCCGACGACGCTTTTGGAGAGGGAAAACATCATATGGGGGCATCCGCTGGAATAGGGCTGAAAGCTGCTTTCTGTAATCATTTTTCCGTGGCGCATAATGGCAACGCTGTGTACCCGGATATCCGGACAATCGCGAAGCGCTGCATAAAAATCGGCGATCGTGCGGCTAGGTACGCCTTGTGCTTCTGGAACCTCGCGTTCCATGCCGTAGATTTCAGCATCCGGGTTCTGACGGTTTGGATAAGGAACAAACGGATAAGGCGAAATCTGTTCGGGAGTCCCCTGTAAAAAATGAATTAGCAAATTTGCAGTTTTCACCTGCGGCATAAGATCTGGAATCATTGGGATTCCTCCTTTTGGTCCATGGAATTTGTCACAATATTTTGATAGTCAAGATGTAATTCCGGATCAGGAGCCGGAAGGCTGAATTTGTCCCGCAGCCGACGGTTTAAATCGGGAAGCATTGCTCCCAAAGAATCCGGATCGTCCGGAAGAAGCGCAATCGCCTGACTAAGGCTTTCGATCAGATATCCTTTTGTGCTTTTCTGTCCGGAGAGCCTTAAAACACCGTCAGGACGACCGCCTTTTGTGGGGACCCCCAGAATTCGGCAAATCTCCAATGTGCATTCCGGCTGCCCTCCCTCAGCAGGGCCAACGATTAGAATGACAGGGCTTTCACTTAAAAGCTCGGCTAAAGCGGCATGCAGTCGCTTTAGATTCGTTGCAGTACGGATTGCAGTAAAAGTGATTCCGCTGTGCCCCAGAAGTTCCTGGCAAATGCTGGTGCGATGTGCTTCATAAAAAATAACAGCGGTATCCATTTTGGGAACTCTTCCTTTCTGATTGTAAATTTTATTTAGCGCGGCGCTCATGATGGAAGGCTGACACTTCGATGTCGGGCAATCCTAAAAGACGGCGGCGCAGCATATCAAGCGCATTATTTGCGGCGGCTAAGCGCAGAAAAGAACGCTCGCGGATATGGCCATTTTTTGGATTCAGTTCCCGAATCCAAGTGCTGCAGCCATCGCAAAGTCCGATATAAATCAGTCCGACCGGCTTTTCGGCAGTTCCACCGTCTGGACCGGCAATTCCGGTAATACCAATGCCGAAATCGGCGCCTGCTTTTTCCCGAACTCCTTTTGCCATTGCGGCGGCAACCTCCGGACAGACTGCACCCTTTTTGCGCAGTAACTCTTCCGGAACGCCTAATAACATCGTTTTAATATCATTGGAATAGGTGACTGCTCCCATATGAAAAACGGCAGAAGAGCCGGGAATATCCGTGATTCGTTTTGCTACCAGTCCACCGGTGCAGCTTTCTGCTGTTGCCAGTGTCATTTTCTGCTCTGTGAGCGATTTGACGACTACTTCTTCGAGACTTTCCACATCGATTCCATAGACTGCGTCTCCAAGGCGATTGCAGATTTCATGCACCATGGGTTTACATAATTTTTGCGCTTCTCTTTTAGTAGAAGCTTTAGCAGTGACCCGGACATACATTTCATTGGTAGCTGCATACGTTGCAACAGTCGGATTTTTGTTTTCGGTCAAATCCAAAATTCGCTCTTCTGCAGCACCTTCTCCGATTCCATAAACGCGGATATCGGTGCTCCAAATGATGCTGTCCGCCAATTTGGAAAGAAACGGCATTGCATAATTTTCCATCATGGGGACCAGTTCTGACGGAGGTCCGGGCAGCATGACGACCACTTTTCCGTCTTTGGTGGTAAATGCACAACCGGGAGCGGTACCGTGATCGTTTTGAAGAACGGTGCAGCCTTCCGGCAGCATGACCTGTTTTAGTTGGTTAGGGCCGCAGTCCCGGCCTTTAAAATATTCTTTGAGGCGTTCGAGACTCTTTTTATCCTGTACGAGGTGACGCCCTGCGAGACGTGCACAGGTTTCTTTTGTCAGATCGTCTCCGGTGGGCCCAAGGCCGCCGGTGGTGACAATTAAATCTGCGCGGGAAAAAGAATCGGTGAGTGCGGTGGTAAGCCTTTCGGAGTTATCACCGACAATACTGGAATATTGTACATCAATGCCAAGAGCAGCTAGACTGCGTGCTACATAAGCAGTGTCGGAGTTGATCACCTGACCGAGAAGAAGTTCTGTGCCGACCGAAATAATTTCAGCTTTCATAGTAAAGAGATCCCTCCTAATTTTTAATAACGGCCGATTTTACAGCCGAAAGAATCAAAATCTAAACGGGAATCCGGCGAATGGTTGTGTTTTGTACGCATTCGTCGAGAAGTGCTTCTACGGGAAGTACGGATTCTGCCTCTAAAACATCTTTCAAATTTGGACGAGTGCGGGGATGCTTTGGGGTAAAGACAGTGCAGCAATCTTCAAAGGGCTCAATAGAAGTTTCAAAAGTACCGATTTTTTGAGCCATTGCAACGATATCCCGCTTGTCGTCCCCAATCAGCGGACGAAAAACAGGCATGGAGCAAGCTTCGTCGGTACAGCAGATTGCCTGCAGAGTTTGGCTTGCTACCTGGCCGAGACTTTCTCCGGTAATCAGTGCACGGCAGTCCTCTTTTTGTGCGATTCGTTCTGCGGCCTTCATCATAAAGCGGCGCATCAGAATGGTAAAATATTCTTCGGGACAATGATCGCGGATTGCTTCTTGAATATGAGTGAACGGCACGGTAAACATATAAATTCTACCGGCGTAAGCGCTTACTTCGGTGAGCAGATCGACTACCTTCTGTTCGGCGCGTTCACTGGTGTAAGGCGGACTTGCAAAGTGTACGGCCGAAAGTTCCAGCCCGCGGCGCGCCATCATCCATGCGGCAACGGGACTGTCGATTCCGCCGCTGATGAGAATGGCGGCTTTTCCGCCGGTGCCAACGGGAATCCCGCCCGCACCGCGCAGCGGTTCGCCATGGATATAAGCTGCAAAATCACGCACTTCCACGCGCACGATTAAATCGGGATGATGGACATCGACCGAAAGATTCGGAAATTTTTCCAGTAAATAAGCGCCGGTCTCAGCACTGATCTGCGGAGAATTGAGCGGAAATTTCTTATCGCTGCGCTTTGCTTCCACCTTAAACGTTTTGGCAGAAAGCAGCTGATATTTAAGATATTCGGCGCAGGCGGGCAGAATTTTTTCCATACTCTTTTCCGCAATGCAAGCTCTGGAATAGGTGGCGATACCGAAAATCTTTCCGATCCGTTCGGAAGCTTCGTCCATATCGCAGTCGTCGGAAAGCGGGGTTACCGTAATGGTAGACTGCAGGGAACGTATTTCAAATTTTCCAGCGGGCGCAATCCTTCTGCGAATATTTTTGAGCAAAGTCTGCTCAAAGGTTTGGCGGTTAAGCCCTTTTAATACCAATTCGCCTAGTTTAATCAGAATAATTTCTTTCATGATAAGAATCCGTTTCTATGTTTATTTTGAATTTATTGAGAAATTTTATACATGCTGAAGGGAACGAATTCCTTCCTTTATGGCATTGCAGAAAGCGAGAACGTCCTCTTCCGTATTATAGCGGGAAAAGCTGACTCGCAAAGCAGAATCAATTCGCTCGCTTGAAAGCTTCATAGCAGAAAGAACGGGGCTCTTTTTTCCCTTGGAACATGCAGAACCGGAGCTGACATAAATATTTTTCGAAGAGAGAAAATGCAGCATGGTTTCTGCACGAATTCCAAGAATGGAGAGATTGCACACAAAGGGAAGTGCATCAGAGGGACTGTTGCGGACGACTCCCGGAATCGGTGCCAGTGTCTCAAAAAGAAGATCGGAAAGGGTCTGTGCTTTTTTGCGGGAGACAAGGGGACTCGGTAAAACGGAGCAGGCAGTGCCAAAAGCACCGATAAGGGGCATAGCCTCTGTGCCGGGACGAAGATTTCTTTCCTGTCCGCCGCCGAAAGTATGGGGACGGATCGTAATGCCTTTTTTCAGGTAAAGAGCGCCGACCCCTTTTGGTCCGTGAATTTTATGGGCACTGATTGATAAAAGATCAATCCCTAAATGCTTTGGAGAAATCGGAAGCTTGCCAAATGCCTGTACCGCGTCCACGTGAAGGAGCGCAGGGGCACCGGCAGATTCGATTGCCATATGCGCAGCCTCAATCGGGAGGATCGTTCCGACTTCATTATTGACCGCCATCATGCTGACGAGAATGGTATCCGGGGTGACAGCTTCAAAGACTTGTTCCGGAGAGATATGACCCTCTTTGTCCGGTATGAGATAGAGAACTTCGAAACCTTCTTCCTCAAGAGCATGTAATGTATTAAGCACAGCCGGGTGCTCGATTGCGGTAGAAACAATGCGGTTTCCACGCTTCTTTCTGGCATGTGCTGCTCCAAAAAGCGCAAGGTTGTCCGCTTCGGTTCCGCCGGACGTAAAAATAATTTCTTCCGGTTGAACGCTCAAAACTTTTGCAACCTGTTCGCGCGCAAGGCGCAGAGCTCTCTCTGCTTCAAACCCCATTTTGTGCAGAGAAGAGGGATTTCCATAAGTTTCTGTCATGAGGGAAAATGCTGTTTTAGCGGCTTCTTCGCAAACCTTGGTGGTAGCCGAATTATCAAGATAAATCTCTTGCAAGATGATCCTCCTGTTTTGTATATAATTAAATCTTATTATACACCCACAAAAGTGTGGAAGCAACTGAATCAAAGACAATCAATCGGCTGCTTTTTGTTCGTGTTTGCGGGATCAAAAAGAAAAGAATGCATGGATACAGATAGAGTCATTTATTTGCAGAGTTTACGATTTCATACAAATAAAATTAAAAAAGGATCGACTTTCCAACAAGAAATTTGGACGGAAAGTCGATCCCCTTTTGTTTTCATGGAATGATTTTGGACAAAGCAGCATAAAACTCGATTAGGTGGGATTATTCAGAGATTTGAGCCGTTCCTGTGGAGAGGGAACTTCTGCATAGGGACCGGTGTGATAGATCTTCATAAGTTCTTCCATGAGTGAAAAAATCTGTTTTTTGGAATCAGTCTTATCAAATTCTTCGCAGGAAGCGCGCATCTTTTTGAGTTCCGTTTCATTGCTGAAAAGATCCGAGATGATCGCTGCACAGTCTTTTCCACTGCCCAGTTCCACCGCCATGTTATGGTTCAAAAGAAAATCGGTATTGTCTTCTTCCTGACCGGGAATTGCATCAAACACGGCCAGCGGGATTCCGCAGGCAAGCGCTTCGCTGACGGTTAGACCGCCAGGCTTTGTAACCAGAAGATCCGAAGCGTGCATATAGGATTCTACTTCATCTGTAAAATAAATGAGCTTTGTCGGCTTTTTGCTGTGAGGAACGGCTTCTTCTTTAAACATCTCATAGAGCTTTTCATTTTTGCCGGTGATTACAATCATTTGAAAATCCTGTGATAGAGCGGCGATTCGTTCATAGATTCGCAGAACGCGAGTCACGCCGAAAGAGCCTGCCATAATTAGGATCGTAGGCTTGTCCGGATCAAGACCCAGACGAATACGAACAGAGTGGCGATCTTCTTTTTTAAAGAAGGCATCCCCTACCGGAATCCCAAAAGGATGGACCAATACCCGCGGAACCCCCATCGTTTCCATTTCGTCGATCATATCTTCGGTGCTGACAACATAGGCATCTACATTGGAGGCAATCCATGCCATGTGCGGGCCGTAATCCGTCATTAGGCAGATAAGCGGAACTTTCAGGACACCCTCTCGTTTCAAATTGGAAATCATTTCGGTTGCAAAAGGATAGGTGCTTAAAATCACATCGGGTTTTTCCTTTTCTAATAGAGGAATCAGCTTTTGCGCTGCACTGTGATTAACACGGACCATCAGGCTGTTGAGCGGGGTATCTTTATTTGTTGCTTTATAGAGAGAACCAAAAAACTTTGGCGCGTTTTTGGCGATCAGCTTGTAGCCGTCACAGCAGGTCCAGTCCAGTGCTGCACTGACATTTTTTAGTGCATCTGCGACCAGAACTTCAGCGTTTGGCACATTCTGCTTGATATAATCTTCTACTGCATGAGCTGCACGTAAATGTCCGCCGCCTGCTGCGGCAGAGAGAATCATAATTTTCAAATCATCACTCCTTTAAAATATTCATAAAAATTATAGCATAAACTTTCTGTTTTTTCTACATGGTGTTTTTGCTAAAAAGGCACTTGTTTGCAAAGCTGTAACTTTACACGCAATCCCAAAGTTACTATAATAAAAAAAGAAGAAAATTGGCATAAAATGTGTTTTTTAAGGGGAATTCGAAAGGGTTCCATTTTATAGGAGGATATATTATGCAGCATTGCCAGGGGGAACCTGTAAGAAACATGATGAAGTCCAACAGGCATAAAAAAAGGCTCATTTTTATCTGTTCGGCTTCTGTTGTTGGCGTTTTGATTATCGTTGGTGCCATTGTGTTTACCTTGATTCGACAAGGGAAGCTTGCGAATCCATGGAGAAGTGCGAATACTTTTGCAAATGGGGTAACCGTAGAAGGAATTGATTTAGGCGGTAAGACTATGGAGCAGGCAAAAGATGCACTCGCGGATATAGAAAAGCAAAAAACTTCCGGATATCGGTTTGAACTCAAATATCAGGATCAAACTTTTGCCGTGTCGGATCAAAATTTTAAGGTCACCTGTAATACGGATGAAGTGTTGGAAGAGGCAATTCAAGCGAAAAAGGCCGAAAACTTTTCTCTTTCAACGGCAGTTGATCAGTCTACTTTAAAAACTGCATTGGAAAATGCAGTGGAGCCCCTTAATAAAGAGGCAAAAGACGCACAGGCAAAATCATTTGATCCTTCTTCCGGTAAGGTTACTTGTGATGCGGCGCAGACGGGTGTGGAAGTACAGAATGACCAGGTCCTTCAAGATGTTCAGAAAATTTTGGATGAGGGAAATAAAACCGGCAGCGTGACTCTTACAGTGAAAACTGTAGACCCGCAGGTTACAGCAGATGATATTCAGAAAAACACTGTGAAACTGGGAACTTTCAGCACGGTTTCTACGAATAATGCTAACGGTACGTTTAATATGGCGCGTGCCTTGTCAACGGCTAATGGAACGATTATTCAGGGCGGAGGAATGTTTTCTTTTCTCAATACGGTAGGAGCCTGCGATGAAGCTGCCGGATATAAGTCGGCCGGAGCGATCGTAGATGGAAAAGTAGTAGATTCTTATGGCGGCGGGATCTGTCAGGCGAGCACGACGATTTATGGCGCGGCGCTGCGCTCGGCGTGCAACATCACTGTTCGCTACAATCATACCTATGCTTCTTCTTATGTGCCTTTGGGACTGGATGCAACGGTCAGCTGGCCGAGTGCGGATTTACAGTTTAAAAATCCGACTAAATATCCGATGTTTATAGTGAGCGGTTCTAATGGAAATACGATGTTCTGCACTATCTATGGATATAATGACGGAACGTGGGATAATATAGAAGTTTCTTCCTGGCAGGCCAGTAAAGATGACAAAGGTGCCGTGACAGCAGATGCGCAGCGTACTTACTATAAGAATGGTGCAAAGGTGCGTTCAGAACAGCTGCCGAGTTCTTATTATTCCAACAAAGAAGCAGCTTCATCCGATTCTGCAGGAACAAATAATGACGCCGAAAATAATACGAGCCAGACAGAGCAGCCTTCGGTAGGAACAGCGGGAGCAATTTCGCAAGGTTCGGGTAATAATGCAGCACCTCCTTCTAGTGATACGGGGAGCAAAACAAAACCGCCACAAGGACAAAACTCCTCCGTTTCTGGAAGCTCGAAAGCCACCTAAAAATTATTTAAAAAAATATTAAAACGGGCTGAACCGAAGATAAACGGTTCAGCCCATTTTACGGGCAAGAGAAAAACTTGACTTTTTAGTTTGAATTTGAGAAAATAACTAAATATAGTATGCACACGCTTTTTGCAAAAAATCCGGAAATATTGGAGAAGAAAGGACGGATCACAGTGGCGTTTTGTGTTGAAAATCCCGAGATCAGCGTCATCGTGCCGGTCTATAATGTGGGAGAGTTTGTTGAGAAGTGCATTTCTACGCTTGCGGAACAGTCGATTAAGGTTCCTTATGAAATTCTTGCAGTGAATGACGGAAGTACGGATCAGTCTTTAAAAATATTACAGAAAATGGAACAAAAATATTCTAATGTCTGCATCTTGGATCAAAAAAATTCAGGAGTTTCAGTTGCACGGCAAAATGGCCTCAAGCAGGCGCGGGGAAAGTATATTTGCTTTGTAGATGGAGATGATTATGTATCGAGGAAATATCTCGAGAAGCTTTATCAGGCGTGTGAAAAGAATCATGCTCAGATCGCTTGCTGCTCTTATGATTGGCATTTCGTTTTGAGTGGATTTTATTTGCCGTATCCATTTCGAGCTTATCACGTGATGAGTACCGAAAGAGGATTGCGCATGTTGATTCGTGATTATCAGATCCAGAGCTTTTGGTGGAGCAAGATGATAGAGAAAAGTGTGATTCTCGCGTCTCACGTGACTTTTCCAAGAATGTGCTTTGAGGATTTAGCAGTTCTGCACAAGGTTTTTGCCTGTGCGGATAAAGTCGTTCTGATTCCAAATGGACTTTACTATTATAATGTCCATACGGAAAGCACACTCGGAACCATGAACCCGCAGAAAATCTGTGATTACATACGGGCAGTGGCAATGGTTCGAGAAGGATTGATGCAGAAGGGATTGTATGCTGGAAAATACCGCAGCGCCCATAATGCCCTCGCGAGTAAGTCACTTTCTTGCTGCCAATGGAATGTTATGAAAATGCATATAGAGGCGCATCACCTGAAAGGCGCCATGGCAAATTTGCATCGCGTTCACTTGTTGATGAAGCAGGTGACGGCAGATGAATTTAACCCGAATACTTTTTATGAGGAATTGTCAGGAGAAATTTTAACTCCTTCTGATAGAAAAGAAGCGGATGATACCATTTGCTGAGGAGGCATAAAATGAAAGACGGCTTTTTAAATGTAGCTGCGGTGACTCCCGCGCTTCGGGTAGCCGATTGTGACGGAAATGCTGAAAAAATTTTGGAACAATTAAATCTCTGCGCACAAAAGAGAATCTCTGTGGCAGTTTTTCCGGAACTTTCCCTGACAGGTTATACCTGTGGAGATTTATTTCATGATGTTGCGCTTTTACGTTCGGCAGAAGAAAATTTAAAAATCATGATCCAAAAAAGCAGCAGTCTTTCGATTTTGGCAGCAGTAGGAGTGCCGGTGGCTGTTGGGGGGGCACTTTATAATTGTGCCGCTGTTTTTTGCAAGGGAAAACTTTTGGGGCTGACCGCGAAAAAATTTATTCCGAATTACGGAGAATTTTATGAGATGCGTCAGTTTACCCCGGCGCCGGAGGAACCGATGATGGTTTCTTACTGTGATACAGAAGTTCTGCTGGGAAGCGGCCTTTTATATCAATGTGAAAACAATCCCCAAATGACTGTCGGCATAGAAATGTGTGAGGATCTTTGGGTTCCGGAGCCGCCCAGTGTGCAGATGGCAAGAGAGGGAGCGCTCTTGATTTTGAACCTTTCTGCCAGCGATGAGACAATCGGAAAAGCGGAGTATCGAGAGAGCCTCATCAGAAATCAGTCTGCGCGGCTTTACTGTGCTTATGCCTATGCAGATGCAGGCGAAGGGGAATCGACCACTGATATGGTCTTTGCCGGCCATGATCTGATTGCGGAAAGCGGTGCGATTCTCAATCAAACCAAGCTCTTTTCCGGTGCCTGCGCAATGGCACAGGTGGATTTGGAACGCCTTTTGCAGGAACGCCGCCGTGCGACTACATGGACAGATCTTCCTCAGAAATCTAAAATTCTGTTTTCGATGAATTCGGCGGAAACGGGGCTCTTGAGAAAGTTTCCTCAGACGCCGTTTGTGCCGGAGGATCGAGGGGATTTGAAGCGCCGCTGTGAGCTGATTTTATCAATCCAGGCGAACGGACTGAAGACCCGATTAAAGCATACCGGAATCAAAAATGTCGTGATCGGTGTTTCCGGCGGATTGGATTCCACCTTGGCTTTGCTGGTCGCGACCAGAGCTTTTGAACTCTTAGGGCTTTCCAAAAAGGGAATCTTTGCGGTTTCCATGCCGGGATTCGGAACCACCAGCCGTACGCGCTCTAATGCACAAGGGCTGGCAGTCGCCTTGGGGGCGCAATTTAAAGAAGTGCCGATCGGAAAGGCTGTTCGGCAGCACTTTTCCGATATTGGGCATGATGAGTCTGTGCAGGATGTCACCTATGAGAACAGTCAGGCAAGAGAACGCACGCAGGTGCTGATGGATTTGTCGAATCAGGTCAATGGCCTTGTGATCGGGACGGGAGATCTTTCCGAATTGGCGCTTGGTTGGGCAACTTATAACGGCGACCATATGAGTATGTATGGGGTGAACGCCTCTATCCCCAAAACATTGGTGCGTCATCTCGTGCGCTATGCTGCGGAAGATTTCGGCGGCGAGATTGGAAAAATTCTGCTTGATGTGCTGGATACGCCGGTGAGTCCGGAACTTCTGCCGCCGAAAGATGGTAAAATTGCGCAGAAAACGGAAAACTTGGTGGGACCCTATGAGCTTCATGACTTTTTCCTTTATTATATGCTGCGCTTTGGCTTTGCACCGGATAAAATTTATCGGATGGCCTGCCATGCCTTTGAGGGGCAGTATGACCATGAAACCATTCTTAAATGGCTTAAAACTTTTTACCGTAGATTCTTTACACAGCAGTTTAAACGTAGCTGCCTGCCGGACGGGCCGAAAGTTGGCAGCGTGACGCTTTCACCAAGAGGTGACTGGAGAATGCCAAGCGATGCTGCGGTTACTTTATGGATGAAAATTCTCTCGAGCTTGGAATTCTAGTAAAAGGACAAAAATCTTTTAGAATATTGAGTGCCCTCTTCGGAAAGAATAAAAATCCGAAGGGGGCACTTTTGATGAAATTGACCGATAAGGAATATCAAAGCCTATACGAGAAGGCATCACCGAATAGCAAATGGGGCCAAAATTGCCTTTGGGCATTTTTTGTCGGCGGAGCAATTTGCGCTGTTGGACAGATGCTTTGCAATCTTTACGTAATGTTGGGAGAAGATCTTTCGGATGCGCGTACGTGGGTCAGCCTTTCGCTGGTACTCTTTTCTGCGCTGCTTACCGCATTTCAAGTTTATGATAATTTGGCAAAGCATGCAGGCGCTGGCACTTTGGTGCCGATCACCGGCTTTGCCAATTCGATTGTTTCCCCAGCAATCGAGTTTAAAAGTGAAGGATTTATTACCGGAATGGGTGCAAAAATGTTTGTCATTGCAGGTCCTGTTCTGGTATATGGAACGGTTGCATCGGCAGTTTATGGACTGATTCTGGTGCTTTTCCATTTGTATTGAGGGGAGGAAAGCACGATGCGCGTCGGCACTTATACGCTGAGACTTAAAAATCATCCGCGGATTGTAGCAGGAGGTTCGGCAGTTGGGAAAAAAGAGGGAGAAGGTCCGCTGAAAAATTATTTTGACCACTGTTTTACCGATACAACCTTAGGGGAAAAGAGCTGGGAAAAAGCGGAAAGCGATCTACAGCAGGAAGCAGTAAAAAGTGTTCTAGAGAAATCAGGGATTAAGCCTAGTGAAATTCAGTACCTGTTTGCGGGAGATCTGCTCAACCAGTGTATTTCTTCTGTTTTTGGATTAAGAAGTATGAATATCCCGTTTTTGGGGCAATATGGTGCCTGCTCCACTATGGCACAGACATTGGGACTTGCGGCGGTCTTTGTGGACAGCGGACTTGCACAGAACGCACTGGCAGTTACCAGCAGCCATTTCTGCTCAGCAGAGCGACAGTTTCGGCTTCCACTCGAGTATGGGGGGCAGCGGACCCCCACTGCACAATGGACCGTAACCGGCGCAGGAGCACTTTTGGTGGGACAGAAAGGAAATGTCTCCATAGAAGAAGTGACTTTTGGCAGGATGGCTGATTTGGGAGTCAAGGACGCTGCCAATATGGGAGCGGCAATGGCACCGGCTGCAGCACAGACAATTGAAGATTATCTAAAGGATACCGGAAAAAAGCCCGAAGATTTTGATTTGATTCTTACCGGAGACTTAGGACAGGTGGGCAGCGTTTTGCTGAGAGAGATTCTCAATCAAGATGGAATCGATATTGAGCGCCAGCAAAATGATTGTGGACTGATGGTTTACGACCGTCAAAATCAAGATGTCCATGCAGGAGGTTCCGGTTGCGGATGCAGTGCTGCAGTTTTCAGCAGCTATGTGCTTCGAAAAATTTCTGAAGGAGATTTGAAGCATGTGCTTTTCATTGGGACCGGAGCGTTAATGTCGCCGACTTCTTCTCAGCAGGGTGAGACAATCCCCGGAGTTGCTCATTTGGTGCATGTTGCGTGGAATGCGCAGGCATAAAAAAACAAAAAGAGCTGATTTTTATAAAATCAGCTCTTTTTTATTGCATTTTTGCGGGTTTCTTAGTTTTTGTTAAAAGCATTCAGAATAATGACTCCTTATTTCCGTAAAAAATTTTCCAAAGGAGAAAGATCGATTCCGCATTCTTTTTCTAAAAAGGCGTTTGTTTTTTCAGCAATCGTACGAACGCCGCCTTTGGAGTCACTTTCCATGTTGAGCGGCAGAATCGGATCGTGAACACTTAGTCGCAGAAGCATCCAGCCGTTACCGTGGGTTTTGTCAAAAGAGATGCGGATTCCCTCTCGGTTATCCGGCGCGATTGACCAGCCTTCCTGTTTTTCAGCGTAATCGGTCAGATGGTCAATCACGACCTGTCCTGCTTTGCGCGCATCTTCTTGGACAATGGGAATCCTGATTTCAGCCGCTTCCTGTGGTTCAGCGAGCGGCGCAAGCAGGTCTTCAAGTGACTTTCCTTCCCGGCGGAGCGCTGCTGCTTTAATAATAATTTTTGTTACCAGATAAGCGCCGTCGTCTAAAAAGTAATTTTCCCGCATGGCCGCATGACCGCTGGTTTCGATTGCCAGAGGGCAGTCAATCCCTTCGTTATTTAACCGGATCGCTTCATTAATTACATTTTTATAACCGCGCTTAAAACGGTGATGAATGCCTCCAAGTGTTTTTTCAATATAATCTTTAAGACCGGTGCTGGTGATAGAATCGGTGACGACGGTTCCGCCCGGATGATTTTCCAGAGCAATGGCACTGGCGACTGCTACAAGACGATTTCGGTTGATTTCTTCCCCCAAAGCATCAACAGCACCGCCGCGGTCCACATCGGTATCAAAGATCACGCCAAGATCTGCTTTGACATTGCGGACTGCTTTACAGATGGATGCCATTGCTTCTTCATTTTCCGGATTCGGAATATGATTTGGGAAATGACCATCCGGCTCCAAAAACTGGCTGCCGGAAATATCGGCGCCAAGAGGGGCAAGAACATCGGTTGCGTAAAATCCTCCTGCTCCATTACCGGCGTCAACAACAATGTGCATATTTTTAAGCGGCTTCTCTGGTTCAGCGATTCCAATTCCATCACAGATCATTTTGCGAAGATGGGCAGCGTAGGTTTTCATATAATCGCAGGGAACAGCAAAACCCTTCTTTTCAGGCGCTTTTTTGTCTGCCTGTGCAAGAGCCAGGACTTCTTCCAGATCGGAAGAATCCAGTCCGCCATTGCGGGTAAAAAATTTTAAGCCGTTGCGGTTCCATGGGTGATGGCTTGCGGTAATTTGAATGGCACCGTTGCAGGAAAGATCAACAGTTGTTATAAACATACTGGGGGTCGAAGCAAGTCCGCAGAGAAGAATCTTTATACCGGCCCGTTTTAGTGCCTTAACGACTGCCTGCTCAATCCGATCAGCGGAAATACGCGAGTCATGCCCCAAAGAAATAGTCAGTTTATCCGGCTCCTTTTTGACTTTTTGAGAAAGCCAGACGACGAAAGCCGCTGTAATTCGTTCGATAACAGAATCCGTCAAATTGATCTTTTCGTTTGGAACTCCTTCACATGCTACACCACGCACGTCAGTACCGCTTTTTAATTCTTTCCATAAGGGATCGAGCATAAAAATTCCTCCTATTTTGATATCCTCTCTATTATAGAGGATTGCTGCCTTTTTCTCAACTTTTTCTGCAGGGGGGTCAAATTGACAAAATGCCGTTTTCAAGCCTATAATGAAAATTAAAGCAAGAGAAGAGGAGAGATGATATGCGATTTTTTGATCGGCTGCGCCAAATCACTGCGGCGGCCGTATCAGTATTGATTTTAGGCGGTTGTGCAGCGCCGGGAGCTGTGCAGCAAGCATCCTCAGGCGCTTCCTCAAATATAGCCATAGAGGGAAAAAGCCAAATTTATTATTTTGATGTGGGGCAGGGTGACAGCGAGTTTATCCAGCTTTCAGACGGAAAAAACATATTGATTGATACTGGAACACCGGATTGTGCAGATCAGTTGGTGCGAAGGCTTCAAAAGCTGGGGGTCAAAAAGCTGGATGCTGTGATTGGAACACACCCGCATGCAGATCACATTGGCTCTATGGCAAAAATCATTGACAGTTTTGAGATCGGAGAAGTTTATATGCCTCGTCTGCCGAAAAGTCAGACGCCAACAACGGCGGCCTACACAAAACTGCTGGAGGCTGTCTCGAGAAAAGGGTGTCGCGTTACCCAGGCAAAAGCAGGGGTGGAAGTTTTAAAGGAAGGCTCAATTTCCATGGAGATGTTGGCACCGAACAAAGAGAGCTATGAAGAGATCAATAACTATTCGGCGGTCTGTATGCTGCAGATCGGCGAAAAGAAATTCCTTTTTACCGGGGATGCTGAAAAAGAGAGCGAAAAAGAAATGCTTGCTTCCGGAAGAGATTTAAAAGCGAATGTGCTCAAAGTCGGACATCATGGCAGCGCCACCAGCACGACGGCAAATTTTTATGAAGCGGTATCGCCGAATATAGCGGTGATTTCTTGTGGAAAAGACAACAGCTATGGGCTTCCAAAAGAAAGTGTTTTAAAGCGCCTTTCGAGCGGGAATACAGAAATTTACCGAACAGATACCAGTGGGACAATCCGGGCTTCGACCGATGGAACAAACATACAGATGGAAGCTTTTCCGGATTTCTAATTAAAGTTTATAAAAAAGGCTGTTTTTGAAACAGCCTTTTTTATTTGTGATATTTTCGCTTTTTAAAACATCTACTCGTTTTAAAATAGCGTTTAAATTAAAAAATGGCTATAAAATTTTTTTTAGATTCTTGACATCTCACTACCATGCGATACAATGTAGTTAATCTACTATATGACGCAAGGCAGGAAAAATTATGTATGATCGTTCACAATTAATGCGTGGCACATTGGAAGGCTGTATTTTGCAGTTGTTGCATGAAAAAGTAACTTATGGATATGAGATTGTAACACGGCTGCAGCAGTTTGGATTTTATGAGTTGAAAGAAGGTACCATTTATCCGCTGTTGCTTCGATTAGAAAAAAAACAGATGATTCATGCAGAATACAAGACTTCTCCGTTTGGTCCAATGCGTAAATATTACAGCCTTACGCCAAAAGGGGAAACACTGCGCATAGAATTTTCTGCTTGTTGGGCAGAGGTATCCAATACAGTTAATGCAATTTTACACAAAGGAGAGACAGAGGATGAACCATGAGTTTTGGCAATTGAAGCAGGAAAATGGCTACGGCGAAAAGCATCTAAAAGAAAAAGATTACAAAACGCTTTGTAGCTTGATGGATGCACTGAGCATCGCGCGTATTGGGGAAGTGCAGCGTGAGTTTATCCGCAAAGATTTAATCGGTATGGCAGATGAAGCAGAACACCATGGAGAAACATTGGCTGAGACACTCGGAGAGGAACCTAATCAATGGTGTGCTAGTGTTATTGCTGCAGGGATGCGAGCGCCATGGTGGGAAGGCCTTTTAAACGTGTTGTACTTTTAAACGTGTTGTACTTTTAAACGTGTTGTATGAGATGGTACAGTTTTCATTGTTTATATCAGTGTGGGAATGGGTGGAAACGGCTGCCTATCAGCGTAATATTTTTGTATGCGATTTTGTTGCTTGGACTATTTTGGGTGCGCTTTGCAGTTGTTTTATTAATTATATTTATCCGCATTTTGCTACAAAACCAGGAACAAAGGGTGTCGCTTATTTTGGAATAGCATTTATATCTTTTTTTGTGTTTGATCACTGGCTTACAAAATTGGGCGGGCCGATACTTCCAGTAGAGCAATGGGCTGTAGTTGCAATAACAGCGACACTGCTTTGTTTGCTTTGGTTGATGCGGCGTGTACATCAAACACGCGAATACCATCGTCAAAAAATTGAAGAGCCAAACTATGCAAGAAGTAAATCTTAATTTAAATATCAAAGAACAGGAACTTTTTAAAATGTTAGGTAAAATTGAAGATTTGTCCATAAAAAAAGCTCCGACCATTTTTAGTGGTGGGAGCTTTTTTTTATTATTTTATTATTTATTTCGATTACTATTTAAAAACTGATCCCAGTCAAAATTATCATTGTTTTGTGGCTTTTTAGGAGAAGCTGCGCGTGCAGCTGCATCTAGATGGTGAGAGGGAGGAGTATACTCTTCGGAATCTTCCTGGTGTCCTACGTCATTACTGTAGGACTGAATATCTTTATATTGAGTTTGCGGAGAAGATGTACGAGGAGCAGCGGAGGAGTGGCGAAGCGGAATGGTATGAGTAGACTCATCTGCATCTGCATCATTATCATAGAAATTTTCGCCCGGATAATCGGAATCCTCTTCTTCTTCGTCATAGTAATCATCTTCATCATAGTCTTTATTTTGGCCTTTTCCGCGGGGAGAACGGAAATACCGTATTTTTGCGCGGTGGTGCAGAATAATAAAGAGAATGATGCCAATAACGCCGACTGCTACCAGAATAATTCCAACCAGCATAATTGTCGGCAATTTGGTGACGATCGTTCCTGAAAAGAAACCGGAAGAGGCGGACGAGCTGACCTCGCTGGAACTAGAAGCCGTTTGGTTTGCAGTACTTGAAGAACTGGTTACTTTGCTGCTTGAGGAAGAACTAGAAGCAGCTTTGCTTGTACTGGACGAAGTTGTTTTGCTAGAGGTGCTTGAGCCGGTCAGCGACCCAATATAAGTTCCGGTTTTGTCATCGTATCCATCATGATCTTCATCGGTATAGTTTGGAGGGCCAATGTAAGCGCCCGTATTATCGTCATATCCGTCGTGATCCAAATCGGTGTGGCCATTGACTGCTGCACCTGCATTATTATTCTGGGTAACGGTTTCAGCACCATTCCCGGCCTGGGCGGTTCCAATTGCGGAATTTTGATATCCGGCACCGGGCTCTTGAGTTTCGACTGCAAATGAAGGAACCTGCATGGTACCAACCGAAAAAATAAAAATTAATGTTAGTATAAAAATTGAGAAAAATTTTTTTCGCATATCCTCTGTCAACCTCCGATTCTTAATATTCTCTTTAAATTCGATAAAACTCCATAAATCTCTATCATATTTTTTAATATTAACACAAATAAAAGGTAAATTACAAGAAAAATTGCAGAAAAAGCGGTTAAAGATAGTTTGATTGCAATTTTATTTTTGTTTTGGTATAATAATAAGACCCTGTACAGAATGGAAGTGGAGAATATGTCTACTGCGATTACAACAGATTCCGGCTGCGATTTATTCCCAGATTTATATCTGGAAAAAAAGGTGGATGTCATTCCGCTTTATATCACGATCGGCAATCGCACTTCCCGCGACTTTTTTGAGATCAAACCGCAGGATGTCTTTGAAGATTTTGCGATTACTAAGAAGCTGCCGAAAACGGCGGCTCCTGCGCCTGCGGATTTTTATGAAGTCTTTAAGAAGCATGTTGATGCAGGGGAAGATGTTGTTCATCTTTCCATGAATTCGAAAATGTCTGCGTCCTATCAGAATGCAGTCATTGCCGCGCAGGAATTTGAGAATGTCTATGTGATTAATACGTTTACCATCAGTTCCGCACAAGGGTTGATGGTTTTGGACGCCTGTGATCTAAGAGATCAAGGGAAAAGCGGACAGGAGATTGCTGCTCTAATGGAGCAGGAAAAAGATAAAATCCGTACCTATGTTTTGCTGGATACATTGGAATTTGCTTATCGCGGCGGTCGTGCCAGCAGGCTGCAGACAATGGGAGCCAATCTTTTAAAACTGCGTCCGTGTCTGCTTTTAAGTCCACGAGGAGAACTTTCCATACACAAAAAATTCCGCGGAAATTATCCGCAGGTATGCCGAGAATATGTGCGTCATGTTTTGGAAATGCCGAATATTTGCAGAGACCGTGTGATGGTTTCTACTACTGGGATGGATCAGTCTTTATTGGAGAGTCTCGTGCAAATGATCAAAGATTCCGGCATTTTTAAGGAAGTTTTGCTGACATATGCCGGCTGTACCACGACTGTGCATACTGGGCCCAATACGTTTGTGGTGTTTTATAAAGAAAATTAAAAACAAGTGTCCCCGATACTTTTACAGTACCGGGGACATTTTAGCTTTCAGAGGAGTTCGAAAGATTTTCGGCCAGAATATCTTTGGAGAGCATCACAAGATCCTCATAGGTGTTAAGCCCTCCGGCTCTGCGCCGGAATTCTGCAGCACCTCTAAGCCCATGCAGATACCAGGAAACATGTTTGCGCGCTTCCTGCATGGCGCGGTGTTCGCCTTTATATTCCACCATCTTTTGAATATGCTGCAGCATGACGAGCAAGCGCTCATGGATTTCGGGTTCGGGAAAAATCCGGACGTCTTCCCGGAGACAAGCGTTGATTTGAGAAAAAATCCATGGATTTCCCATGGCGGCTCGTCCTATCATCACTGCGTCGCAGCCGGTTTGTTCCAGCATGCGCGCGGCGTCGTCGGCATGGATAATATCTCCGTTTCCAATAACCGGGATCGACACCGCTTCTTTTACTGCGCGGATGATCCGCCAGTCAGCAGAGGGTGCATACATCTGGGTCTTGGTTCGTGCATGAATCGCGATTGCACTCGCGCCTGCTTCTTCGCAGATCTTGGCAACTTCTACGGCGTTTTCATGAGAGTGATCCCAACCTTTGCGGATTTTTACGGTGACCGGAATATCGACGGCATTTTTAACCGCTTTTACGATTTCGCCGCAGAGCTGCGGCGTTTTCATCAAGGCACAGCCGCTGCCGGAAGCGTTGATCTTAGGAACCGGGCAGCCCATATTAATATCAATGGCATCAGGAGAAAATGCCTGCGCTTTTTTTGCGGCAATCGCCATTGAAGCCGGTTCACTGCCGAAAATCTGAATCGCACAGGGATGATCGTTTCCAAGTTCCATCAAAGAAGGCGTGTGTTTGTCGCCGTATTCCAGCGCTTTGGCACTGACCATTTCAGTGGTGCAGAAGGCTGCACCGAAACGCATGCAGAGTTCCCGATATGCAAGGTCGGTGACGCCTGCCATTGGTGCCAAAAATGCTTTTCCATTTAATTCGAGAGTTCCAATTTTCAAAATTCGGGTTCCTTCCTAAAAGTTTTCTTAAGAGCAGCAAAAGAAGTATAACACTTAATTTTTCGCTTGAAAAGTGGTATAATGATTCAAAATTGAACCTTTCAAACGGAGGACTGTATGAAAATTCTGGTATTGGATGGAAACTCCATTTTAAATCGTGCGTTTTACGGAATCAAAATTCTAACGACAAAAGAAGGGCTTTACACCAATGGAATCTATGGATTCCTGACGATGCTCCAAAAGCTTTTGGATGAAGTGCAGCCCGATTCGGTGGTGATTGCTTTTGATTTAAAAGGTCCAACATTCCGGCACAAAAAATATGCGGGATATAAAGCAAACCGTCACGGGATGCCGGAAGAACTCGCGCAGCAAATGCCAACGCTCAAAGAACTTTTAAAAGATTTAGGATATCATCTTGTGACCTGTGAGGGATACGAAGCCGATGATATTTTGGGGACTTTTTCAAAAGCCTGTACGGAGCAACAAAATACCTGTGTGATTGCTACCGGGGATCGTGACAGTCTTCAGCTTGTTGGCCCCTATACCAGCGTGCGCCTGGCGACCACAAAATTTGGCCAACCGCAGGTAACACTCTATACGGAAGAAAAAGTAAAAGAGATTTACGGGGTAACGCCGAAAGAAATGATTGAAATCAAGGGGCTGCAGGGAGACTCTTCCGATTGCATTCCGGGAGTTCCGGGGATCGGGCCGAAAGGTGCCGGCGAACTGATTCAGAATTATCATTCGATTGATTATATTTACGATCATTTGGACGAGCTGCCAATCAAAGAGGGTATGCGCAAAAAGCTGCGGGAAGGAAAAGAGAGTGCCTATCTTTCGCGGGAGCTGGGGACAATCTGTCTGAGCGCACCGATCGATACCGACATTTCACATTATGTACCGTTTCCCATTAAAAAAGAGGAGACGACTAGACTGATGGCAAAACTGGAGCTTTTTAAATTGATGGAAAAGCTTCAGCTGCAGAATCTTCCGGATGAGGCCCCTAAAAAGCAGGAAAAGATTGATCATGCAGTCCTTTTTCGCAACCCGGCATCGGACATGTATCTGCCGGAGCTTGAGAAAAAAGGGGAAGCGCCGCTCTTGGCTTTTTATCGAAAAGACGGCTCGATCGCAACATTAGCTGTCGCGACCGAACGTGGTGCCTGCATCTTGGAAAATCCGGAAAAAATTTGCAGCCTTTTGGAAAATCCAAAAATTCCGGTCATTACCTATGACGTAAAGTCTTTGCAGAATGCTGCTGCAAAGGACGGAATCTTTTTAAAACAGGTAAAAATGGATGTGCTTTTAGCAGCATATCTTTTAGACCCCTCTGCCGCAGGATACGATTTTGATCGTCTGTGCCAGGAATATGGGGTATCGGTCTGCGAAGTGTGGAAAATGGAGAATCCGGTACCGGAAGACCTTTTGCCGGAAAATCAGAAAAAAGCAGAGCACTTTGCGCGGGTGCTTTCTCTGCCGGGACTATTTGGGGCACTTTCAAAGAAAATTGCCGAAGCCGGACAAGAAGAGCTTCTCTCTAACATTGAACTGCCGCTTGCATGGGTGCTTTCCTGCATGGAGCGGGAGGGCTTTGCAGTAGACGCCGAGGGAATCAGAAAATATGGTGAGTCCATGCAGAGCGATATTGAGACCATTCAAAAAGGAGTTTTTGAGGAAGTCGGCTATGAGTTTAACCTCAATTCTCCAAAGCAGTTAGGAGATGCGCTCTTTGTAAAGTTGGGCTTGCCGCATGGGAAAAAGACGAAGAGCGGTTACTCGACCAGTGCGGTGGTATTGGAATCTTTGCAGTATGAAAATCCGGTCATTTCGGAAATCCTTCGGTATCGGAGTCTCTCCAAACTGAAATCTACTTATTGCGACGGTTTATTAAAAGTGATCGGTGCCGATGGGAGAATTCATTCCAGCTTCAATCAGACCGAGACCAGGACCGGCAGAATTTCATCTACTGAGCCCAATTTACAGAACATTCCGGTGCGTTCCGACCAAGGACGAGAGCTGCGGAGATTTTTTGTGGCTCGTCCCGGATGGGTGCTTGTCGATGCCGATTACAGCCAGATCGAACTAAGAGTGCTTGCTCATGTTGCAAATGATGAAAATATGCGCCAGGCATTTTTAAACGGCGATGATATTCACCGTGCTACCGCTTCACAGGTGTTCCATATGCCGGAAGAATTAGTGACGCCCTTAATGCGCAGTCGTGCTAAGGCGGTCAACTTTGGCATTGTTTATGGAATTGGCGCTTTTTCTCTTTCGAAAGATATCGGTGTTTCCCGCAGAGAAGCCGATCAGTATATTAAAGATTATCTTGCCCACTATAGCGGCATTGATGAGTATATGAAAAAATCGGTAGAGCTTGCCAAAGAGCATGGCTATGCCGAGACGATCTTCGGCCGCCGCAGATATCTTCCGGAGCTTCGGAGCAGCAATTTTAATCTGCGTTCCTTCGGGGAGCGGGTCGCACGGAATATGCCGATTCAGGGCGCTGCGGCAGATATTATTAAGATTGCGATGATCAAGGTGCAGGATCGGCTGGAAAAAGAACACATGAAATCAAAGCTTATTTTGCAGGTGCACGATGAATTGATTGTGGAAGCGCCCCGCGAAGAAGCCTCTAAAGCGGCGTCTCTTTTAAGAGAAGAGATGGAAGGTGCGGTTTCGCTTTCTGTTCCAATGGTGGCAGAGGCGAAAATCGGGAAAACATGGTATGAAGCAAAGGCCTAAGGAGAAGAATATGGGGTTTATCTGTCCAATCTGTAAAGATCCGCTGTTTTATGCGGAGAAAGAGCATGCCTTTCGCTGCTCAAAAGGGCATAGCTATGACCTTGCTTCAGAAGGCTATCTTTATCTTTTGCCGCCAAATCGGAAACACAGCAAAATGCCGGGGGACGATAAAAAAATGGTGGCAGCCCGTAAGAGATGCCTGGAACGGGGCACCTATCAAATTTTTGGGGATGCTTTAGATCAAATTGCTTCCCGCTATCTTTCTCAAAAGGATTCCCCGGTGATCCTTGATGCCGGCTGCGGAGAGGGTTGGTATACCAACGGCCTGAAAGAATCACTTTTGCAGGAGGGCAAAACGCCTTTGGTCTTTGGCTTTGATATTTCAAAATTTGCCGTCAAAGCAGCCGCAAAGCAGTATCCTGGGATTTTTTTTGCAGTGGGGAGCAGCTTCGAGATCCCGTTTTCCGATTGTGGTGCCGATCTTTTATTGGACGTCTTTTCTCCGGTGATGCCGCAGGAATTTCTGCGGGTGGTAAAACCGGGCGGAATCTTTTTGTTGGCGGTGCCGGGAGAGCGCCATCTTTTCGGCTATAAAGAGATTCTATATGAACATCCCTATGAAAATGAGCACCGAAAAACACAATACGATGGTTTTTCATTTTTGGAGCGAATCCAGGTGCGCAGAGAACTGGAACTCAACGATAAAGAAGCAATCATGGATCTGTTTGCAATGACGCCTTATGCGTGGAAAACGCCCAGAGAAGGAATTGAACGTTTGGAACAAACGGAGACCCTCAAAACAGAAATTGCATTTGATTGGATCGTTTACCGGAAAGATTAAGGGGGAGAAGCGATTGATTCGATTGAACCCGATGGAGGAAAAACACATTCTGGCTCTTGCCCAAATAGAAAAGCTCTGCTTTTCCGTACCATGGACAGAAGCAGGACTGCGGGCGGAATTAGAAAGCAGTACGGCTGTTTTTGTGGTGGCAGAAGAAGACGAAACGGTCTGCGGATATGGTGGGATGCACTTTGTTTGCGGAGAAGGATATGTAGATAATATTGCAGTACATCCGAATTTTCGCCGAAAAGGAATCGGAGAAATGATTACAAAAGGTCTTCTTCAGTATGGAAAAGAGCATGAGGGCAGCTTTATTTCATTAGAAGTCAGGTCGTCTAACCGGGCGGCAGTTAGCCTTTATCACAAATTGGGCTTTCAAAAGAATGGGGTACGAAAACAGTTTTATACAAATCCGCCGGAGGACGGGTGGATCTTTACGAAATTCTTAAAAAAGAATTGATTTTGGCTTTAAATAAGGATTTGCAACCAAAAGTTGCGCCATTTGAAAAGTAGAATTGCTGGTCGCAACCGAATCTTTTGTGTTATTTTTAAAACACAAAATCAATTAGAAAAATCAGGAATGGAGTACAATGAATGAATATTGAGATTGCAAACCGAATGGTGCAGCTGCGGAAGAAGCAGGGACTTTCCCAGGAGGAATTAGCAGAAAAACTTGGAATCAGCCGACAGGCGGTTTCTAAATGGGAGCGGGCCGAGTCTTCTCCCGACACAGATAATTTGATTCTGCTTGCGCGGCTGTATCAGATTTCTCTCGATGATCTGCTCAAAACAGATGGCCCCGTTGAAAATCGTGATCCGGAAGGAATCGTGGGAGAAAAAGAGGAAAAGATCTCTTTGGAACTGCCAAAAGTGCCGGACCAAGAAGAAACTTCTGCTGCGGAAAATTCGCAAAAAGGAGCGGAGCCGGCTCTTGAGATGCCTTCTGAAGAATCAGTAAAAGAAGCGGCGGAGCGCCTTCAAAAGCAAGCGGAACAAATGAGAAATGCGGCAGCTAATTCCTATGGGGAAAATACGGAACAATCACAGCCGCCGCAGCAACAGTCGGCAGAAAAATCAGAGCCGGATTTTTCGCAGGGATCTGTTGTTTATTCGGACCCTATTTCTGAGGAGCCCCGCAGGCATTCTATTTCTAATCAGATGATTGGAATCTGTGTTGTGGCGCTTTTGATTTGTATTGTGCTGTGGATATTTTTAAATATAAAATGGGTTTTGGTTCTTGGCTGCATCGTCCTTTGTCCGATTATCGCCAGGGTTTGTCATCTGGAAGGCGTTTATCCCGTCTTGATCACAATTCTTTATTTGGTGCTTGGCTTTCTTTTTGACCTTTGGCATCCGGGCTGGATGTTATATCTGACCATTCCAGTTTTTTATGCATGGGTTGGCAATCAGAAAAAGAAAAATTGATTTTCTGGCCATTCTCAAAAGAATATGATAAAATAAAAAACTGAGTATGGAGAAAATCACATACTCGGTTTTTTATTTATTTTGAGCAGAATAAAAGGAGATACGATCCTATGAGGATTTTAGCATTAGAAAGCAGCTGCGATGAAACCGCCGCGGCAGTTGTGGAAGACGGAAGAAAGGTGCTTTCGAGCGTGATAGCGTCGCAGGTAGAAGAGCATAAGCTCTACGGCGGGGTTGTGCCTGAAATTGCTTCTCGCAGACACTGTGAGGCAGTGGTGCCGGTAACAGAACAGGCACTGGAACAGGCGGGCATGACGCTTTCCGAAGTGGATGCGATTGCCGTGACCTATGCGCCGGGATTGATTGGCGCTCTTTTAGTAGGAGTCAATTTTGCGAAGGGACTCTGTATGGCTTCCGGAAAGCCACTAATTCCGGTTCATCATCTCAGAAGCCACATTGCGGCAAACTATCTGACTTCACCGGAGCTTACTCCGCCGTTTCTCTGTCTGGTGGTTTCGGGCGGACATACCCACCTAGTAGAAGTTCGGGATTATACGGATCTTCGTGTTTTGGGACAAACCAGAGATGATGCTGCCGGAGAAGCGTTTGATAAAGCTGCCCGCGCGATGGGATTGCCCTATCCTGGCGGAATCGAATTGGATCGGCGTGCCGAAGAAGGAAACGAAAATGCTTTTCGTCTGCCACACCCAAGAGTAGATGGGGCTCCGTTGGATTTCAGTTTTTCCGGATTAAAGACGGCAGTTATCAATTTGCTGCATAATGCAAAACAGCGCGGAGAAGAGGTCAATCTGACGGACTTGATGGCATCTTATCGTAAGGCGGTCGTGGATTGTCTGGAAGAAAATACGGTGAAAGCGATGGAGCAGACCGGCAGTCAAAAACTGGTGATTGCTGGCGGAGTGAGCGCTAACCGCCTTTTGCGCCGCCGGTTGCAAAGCGTGAGCGACAAACGTCATTGGCAATTTTATTGCCCGGAGATTCGCTATTGCGGAGATAATGCAGCAATGGTTGGCGCGCAAGCTTACTATGAGTATCAGGCGGGGCATACTGCGGGGCTTGATCTGAATGCGAAACCGGAACTTTCTATTTCCTAAACATTATTTGGTGGATTCTATATTTTATAAAGATTACCCTCTGGTAATTCAACACAATTCACATTGATTCTAGATATCTTTTGTATTATAATAAAAATCGAATTTGAAAGGCTAAACGAGCTGGAAGGAGATTGGACTATGACTAAAAATCAGTCCGTATTGAAATGGATCGAAGAAATGAAAGCGCTGGTAACGCCGAAGAATGTCGTTTGGATTGACGGTTCTGAAGAGCAATTGGAAGCTCTCCGCAAAGAAGCATGTACGACCGGCGAAATGATCAAACTGAATCAGGAAAAGCTGCCGGGTTGTTATCTGCACCGCACCGCCGTCAATGATGTTGCGCGTGTAGAGGACCGCACTTTTATCTGTTCCAGAAAAGAAGAGGATGCAGGCCCTACCAACCATTGGATGGAACCCCAAAAATGCTACAAGATGCTCTATGATATTGCCCGCGGAAGCTATAAGGGCCGCACCATGTATGTGATTCCTTATTCCATGGGGCCGATTGGTTCCCCGTTCTCCAAAATTGGTGTGGAGCTGACCGATTCCATCTATGTAGTGCTCAATATGTCCATTATGACTCGTGTAGGCGATAAAGTCTGGGAGTCTTTGGGCGACAGCAGCGACTGGGTCAGAGGATTGCACGCGAAGTGTGATATCGACGCCGAAAAGCGGTATATCTGCCACTTCCCGGAGGACAATACCATTATTTCGGTTAATTCCGGTTATGGTGGAAATGTGCTGCTGGGCAAAAAATGCTTTGCTTTGCGCATCGCTTCCTTCCTCGGAAAGAACGAGGGTTGGATGGCTGAGCATATGCTGATTCTGGGAGTACAGAATCCGAAGGGCGAGATCAAATATATTTCTGCCGCATTCCCATCTGCCTGTGGCAAGACGAACCTTGCAATGCTGATTCCACCGGAGGTCTATCGCAAGAAAGGCTATAAGGTTTGGACAGTTGGCGACGATATTGCATGGATGAGAATTGGACCGGATGGCCGTCTTTGGGCGGTCAACCCTGAAAATGGCTTCTTTGGTGTGGCACCAGGCACCAACGCAAAATCCAATCCGAATGCGTTGGAATGCACGCATAAAGGCACCATTTTTACAAATGTTGCTGAGAATCTCGATGATAAGACTGTTTGGTGGGAAGGCCTTGACAAGAATCCGCCGGAGAACGGAGTGGATTGGAAAGGAAACCCATGGAACGGAAAGACAAGCACTGAAAAGGGTGCACATCCAAACAGTCGCTTTACTGCGCCTGCAAAGAACTGCCCATGCGTCAGCCCTGAATTTGATAAGGGTACTGGTGTGCCGATTTCTGCAATCATATTCGGCGGTCGCCGTGCACAGACAACGCCGCTTGTTTATCAGTCCCGCGACTGGAATAATGGCGTATTTGTAGGTTCCATCATGGCTTCTGAGACGACTGCAGCTGCTACTGGTGCAGTTGGTGTTGTCCGCCGCGATCCAATGGCGATGCTGCCGTTCTGCGGATATCATATGGGAGATTATTTCCAGCACTGGATTGACATGGGCGAAAAGCTTGGAGATAAAGCCCCAAAGATTTTTAACGTTAACTGGTTCCGCCTGGATCAGGACGGACACTTTATCTGGCCTGGATTCGGTGATAACCTTCGTGTGCTTGAATGGGTCCTTGCACGCTGCGAAGGAAAAGCCGATGCAGTAGAGACGCCGATCGGATTTGTGCCGAAGGCTGAGGATATTAATCTGAATGGCCTTGATATGAGCCGCGAGACTCTGCAGTCAATTTTGAATGTGAATAAAGAGCAGTGGGCAAAAGAGGCAGAGGGAATTTCCGAATTTTACAAGAAATTCGGAAATAAGATGCCAAAGACACTGAAAGAAGAACTAAAAGGACTTCAAGGTCGCTTGAAGTAAAAATAACAAAAACAGCTTTCTATCTTTTTTAGATAGAAAGCTGTTTTTTTGTTGAAAAAAAGAAAATCATGAACATCTTTCAACACTTTTTATGAAAAATGGTTTTTTAGAATGGAACGTTATGGATGAGGGCATCTTATTTTTTATAGAGCAAGTTCGGCTGTTTCTTTAAAATCTTTTAAATCGGTTTTCGCTAAAAACTATTTTTACAAAATGGAAATTATTGGGATATCGGCAGTACAATGGAACACGGGAAGATAATTTTGTAAAATCCTTGCTCATCTTTACCAGATTGCATGCATATTTTGAAGCATTTCCTGTAATTATGAACGATTTATGAATAATCTGTTGATTTTTTTGTCAAATG
>ENA-UOOK01000353-UOOK01000353.1-fermentation-metagenome-genome-assembly--contig:-NODE-353-length-60153-cov-7.246897_pt1 | contig 60153 bp, 50 predicted proteins | sample MGYA00245777_ERZ724023 | MGnify/ENA primary metagenome ERZ724023 (study PRJEB28704, sample SAMN03018312) | fermentation metagenome | biome: anthropogenic terrestrial biome; feature: soil; material... | reverse complement strand
GTTCATCGTTTAATTTTGTCGGAAACGCACAAAACGAAGCTTTTTACGACATCAAAGATCTTATTCCGCAATATTTACCAAAAACACAGAAAATAATACCACAGGGAGCTTGGGATGCAGTAACACTAGACGGACATATATATGGTATTCCAACATACAAGGATATTGCCGACAGGTTCTGCCTATTGTACAACAAAACTATGACTGACAAATACAACATTGATCCTTTAGATAGCGGTGAATGGTCAACAGTTATCGATACGATACCGTTTCTCTATGAAGCAAAAGCAGCAAGAGACGCAGACCAGCCGGAACTTGCAGATCAGCCTATTATCCGGATGCTAAATGGTTTAAAGAGATATTATCCTTTTGAAGGTCTGGTTAGTGTTGCAGCAGTTAATGTTCCGGGTATAGACGCCTTTAAGGGTAAGGGCAGCGGAGAAACCGTATTCAACATGTATGAAACCGATGAATACAGAGAAATGTGCAAAACAATTAATAAACTTGTTGAAGATAGAATATTCCCGTATGATCATTCTAACTTTGACCCTGATAGAGCATTTGAAAATTCGGGTAAGCTAATTGGAACATATTCCGGTGGATACATAGAAATAAAGCCTGATATATATGCGGGCAGAGAAACAGTGCTTTCCACCTCGGCCAAGACTATAATGACCACACAGAATATTCAGTCGAGTATTCAGGCAGTTTCAGTTCAAAGCAAAAACCCAGAGCGTTCATTAATGTTCCTTGAGCTTCTTAACAGTGATAAGACTCTTGCTAATCTCGTTCGGTTTGGAATCCAGGGAGAGCATTACTTATATAACGACGAAGGAAGACTTGATATCACGATAAGCCCAAGAAATAAAGGTATCTCCAGCTATGCAGATTTCCCGTACTATTATTGGTATGGATGGACACTTGGTAATATATTAGCCGGTGACTTACCCTCTGTAGTATCATCAGAATTCGGGAATCTCTTAAATGAAATGAACAATTCTGCAATTCAGGACACCAATATAGGATTTATAGTTGATACTATACCAATAGCAAATGAAATTGCGGCCTGCTCCAATATTATAGCTGAATATGATTCGTCTACAAACTTAAGGAGCGGAATGGTAAAAGACATTGACAAAACATTGGATGAATTTATTGCAAAGCTTAAGGCAAATGGGTCACAAAAGATTGTTGATGAAGTACAAAAGCAGCTTACAGCATGGAGAACATCAGTAGGAAAACCGGTGAAAAAGTAGGCTTAAACAGAATGAAACAGAGAGTTAAGCGCTCTCTGTTTCATTCAAAGTAAAACCTTGAAGCCACCGGTTTCAGTATGATATAATTTGAGTAGGAGATAAATATGAATGTAATATTGCAGAAACACCAGATAGCTTAGGGTTTAACGTAGCAGCAGATAAACTTATCTTTACCACATTAGCTTGCCAGTAGTGTTTAAAATGTCGGTGCCGTGCTAAGGTGTGATATCGCACAACCATCGGTAGATAGCGTCCTGTGCAGGCAAACGTGAAAAATACTGTGGTGAAGTTGAATAAATTGCAATAAAATGAATACAGTTTGTTTTTTTCAAGCCACCAGGAAAACAGTTTGTGAAAGCTTAGAATATATTGAATACCAGACTATTTATTTAACCGGAGTAATTTGGGATTTGGAGGTTAAACATGTTTTCACTTGATATCAATTTGCTGTGGGTATCAAAATGTACATATCCTGCAAAGCATGTAATTAAAAAAAACCATCATGACTATTATCAGATTGTTTTTATCCTGGGCGGTGAGGGAATAGTAACCTTTGGTGATTCAGTTAAATATGCAAGCGTGAATCAGGCATACATATTTAGGCCGAATGTAGTGCATAAAATTGAAGCATCACGATCAAAACCACTTAATATAATTGAGCTAAAGTTTTATTGTAATAATGCTGAAACCGAAGACCTGATTTATCACTTAATGCCTTTCGTTAATGACGTAGGACAATCCATAAGGACAGCTTTTGTTTCGTTTGTTGAAGAAATAAAAAGACAGGATGACTATACACCTCAGATTATTAATGCATTACTCACACAGTTAATTTTATCCTGGAAGAGGATATCTGAGCAAGACGAAGGCTATCGTGGTATAAAAAGCGTTAGAAACTTTATGTACATTGATAAAGAGGTAAATAAAGACGGCAATAATAAAGGCGGTTCTCTGGATAGTGTTGTAAAGTATATACAACAAAATTATTCCAATGAAATAAAACTTAAGGATCTTGCAGATATCGCTTATCTAAGCCCAATTTATTTGTGCTCAGCATTCAAGGATAGATACGGTGTTTCGCCAATTCAGTATCTTCAGAATATTCGTTGTGAAAATGCGAAAAAGCTTTTGACAGATACCGATGATACAATTACAATCATAGCGGAAAGAGTGGGTTTCCAATCAATTAATTACTTCTCACGGTTTTTTAGGTCACATACGGGTATAACCCCTAATGAGTTTCGCAGAAGAAACCAGAACTTTTTCATTAAGGATTACCAAGGTGACATAACAGACTACTCATAATATCATTTATACTCTCATGCTTAAAAATTCTTAAAAATTAGCTTTATCAAATGCCCTGAACTAATAGGTGGGGTTAGGTTTATTATGTCTTTTTTCTTTGTTTCAAAATCCCACTAAAGTATTTGATAAAATGGCTGGTCGCAGGCAGAGCAAAAGTGAGTGTTGCGTACAAAACGTAATCAATAATCGCATAGTGCCTGTTTTAACGTGTTCTAGCTTGTGGTGGAAAAAGAAACGCAACATAAATTGCCAACATTACTGGATTTCTTTTTAATTTATTCAGTTAATGTACTTGTTTTGACCAAAACAAATGGTATGTGCACTAACCAATGTCTATATATGTTAAAATACAATACCAACATATATAGAAACAAAAATAAGGTATTAAAAAACAGTATGATGCGTCATTATAATACAATGGGGGAGTAGACATGAAAGAAAAAGCCGTGATAGGGATTATAGGATGTGGAATGATAGCACAGGATGTCCATCTTAAAAATGCATTTAGCAATCCGAGAATATATGTGAAATGGTGTTGTGATATAAACAAGGAAAATTTAATGTATGTTAAGGACATATATGATCCCGATTTTTTAACCTCAGATTACAGAGAAATATTACTGGATTCCGAAGTAGATGGGGTAATGATTCTTACAACGCATGACATCAGAGAAGGTATAATAAAGGACGCAGCAGAAGAGGGTAAACATATTTATGTTGAAAAGCCTATGAGTACATCGGTGGAAGAATCATACAAGATTATGAAAATAATCAAAGAAACCGGGGTTAAGCTTGTTGTAGGCTTTAACAGAAGATGCGCACCGGCGGTTGAGGATGCTATTGAAGTTTATAGAAATCATGTGTCAAATCCAGTTGATGCACCATGGAGATACAAAAGAGTAAAAGGTGAGCAAAAACCTTTGCGTGAGGAAGAGGCTACCATGATTTCTATGAGAATCAATGATGATCTCAAGTCTTTTAAGCCGTACGCTCTTGATGAAATGATAGGAGAAGGCTCAATTATAGGAGAGCTATGCCACTTTATAGATTTAGCATGTTATATAACGGGAAAAGAGCCTATTAAGGTTTATGCAGAAGGATGGGCCAGAGTTAATCAGGTTCTTACAATACTTTTTGAAGATCAGTCTGTTGTAAACATATTTGAAACAGGGGTCGGAAGCTTCGATCACCCAAAAGAGCTCATTGAGATATTTCATAAGGGTGCATCTATTGTTATTGATCACTACCTTCAGCTGCGGGTTGGAGGAATTGAGAATATTTATAAAAAGGATTATCCATTCCTGAATGATGTTTATCCAAATGTCACAGAGGGTGAAGGAACCAATTTGTTTATTAATAAGGTAATGGAAAGAAATCGCATAGCTACAGAAAAAGGAGAAGCCGATTTTCCTACGGTAAACAAGGGACATTATAAAATGCTGGATCGTTTTGTTGACTGTATTCTAAATGATGCTCCTTCGCCATGTGACGCAGTTGATGGTGCAAGGGCAACATTAGTTACACTTAAAGCCAAAGAGTCCGTAAGGCTTGGTATACCCATAAAAATATGCATGGATGAATATGATTATTATTTTGCATAGGATATGATTTTTTTTTCGTATAGGAAGGAGTGCAGTTATGGCACGATATGTTAAAGTAAGCGCTATAAGCGGATTTTTATGTAAAGCTGATGATCCGGGTGAGAGTTCGCAGCAGCTGGTGGAAAAAGTGAAATCCTTTTGGCGTGGCAAGCTTGAAAAGGTGTTGTCGGATAAGCCTGACATAATTGTATTGCCGGAATGCTGTGACATTATTTTTGGTCTGAGTCCGGAGCAAAGAATTGGTTATAACAATAATAAAGGTAATCAGATAAGAGACTTTTTTAGTGGTATTGCAAAAGAAAACAATTGCTATATAACCTATTCTGCCGGACGCAAATTACCTGACGGAACAAGAAGAAATTCGACTCAGATCATCGATAGAAAAGGAAATATAGCAGGTATATATAACAAAAACCACTTAACAATCGGTGATAATGAGAATAATGGGACTTTGTATGGTGCTGAGGCTAAAGTAATTCCATGTGACTTTGGAAACGTGGCTTGTGTGATTTGCTTTGATCTTAATTTTGATGAGCTGCGTTATAAATATATCCAACAAAAACCCGATCTTATATTGTTTTCATCCTTTTACCATGGGGGGCTGATGCAAAATTACTGGGCATATTCATGCCGCTCATATTTTGTTGGATGTGTATTGGAGGATCAAAACACTATTATTTCGCCTGTGGGTGAAATAGTTGCAAAAAGCACAAATTATTATGCTCATATCACGGATGTGATTAATTTAGATTATGTTATATGCCATTTGGATTATAACAGGCCTAAGCTTGAAAACATGAAGAAAAAATACGGATATAGAGTAAAAATATCAGATCCCGGGCATTTGGGTTCGGTTCTTGTAACAAGTGAAACGGATGAATTTACAGCAATGGATCTTGTAAATGAATTTGAGCTTGAAACACTGGATGAATATTTTGAAAGGTGCAGGAAGCACAGAAGTATTCCCGGGAAGATAGAGAAAATATGAAATAATATGATGTTTTAAATTTTACAGACCACAAGTGTTTTGTAACACTTCATTCCGGTACATGGGTTAAGCTGTTACGAATACACTCTATTGGTGTTGTGACCTTAATACCTCAAAGCTTTTTAATTTTACAGACTACATGAAGAACACAAGTACATAAATTAGAGTACGTTATTTTGCTTTACAAAAAACGGGTCTAAGCAATTTCTTCCGGTATTTTAAGGTGTTAGATTTGGAAAGGTATATAAACTAAATGGGGCAGATAGTTAAAACTAAAAACTTGGACAGGACAATCATGATTTTGGTGTTTCCTGTGTTTATTGAATTACTTCTTCAGACATTAGTAGGGTACATAGATGTAATCATGATTGGACGGCTTGGCACAAACGAGCTTGCAACCATTCAAATCTGTAATTCGCCTGTAAATACAGTTATAGCAATATTTACTGCATTTAGCATTGGCTGCACAGCTTTAATCACAAGGTATACGGGAAATGGTGACAAAGACAATGTGGATAAATGCATAGGTCAGACAATAATTATATCTGTAATTATTTCTTTTTTACTATTTATTGTGTTTTACTTTTTCAGGCATAGCATTTTGGTTTTAATGGGGGCAGAAGAAGATATAGCTGCAAATGCAGATATGTATATAAAAATCATTTCGTTTAGTATACCGTGTCTTGTTTTCAGCACATTGATGTATGGTTTAATCAGAGGGATGGGGAACACAAAAATCCCTATGTATATAAATGTGGTTCAGAATATCATACATTTAATTCTGAATTTCTATTTTATATATGGTACAAGAAGCGTTACTCTTTTTGACCGGTGGGTTATAGAACTGCCCGGGTTGAATTTAGGAATAAAAGGTGCGGCAATATCCACACTTATAAGCAGAATATGGTGTGTTTTTGGTATTCTTGGTTACTATGGTTTTATAAATAAAACAGTTATCCCTCGTAGATATTTTAAACCCGACAAGGGCATGCTTAAATCAATTATGAGGATAGGCTTGCCTGCTTCGCTTGAGCAGATGATATTCAAGGTTGGAATGCTGCTGTTTATGAGATTTATTATTTTTTTGGGAAGTGTAGCTGTAGCATCACATGCAGTGGCTGAAACTGCGGAGATGTTATCTTTTTTGCCGGGATCGGCATTCCAAATTGTGGCTATAACCTTAACAGGACAGTTTCTTGGAGCGGGAATGGCAGACTCGGCAGAGTTAAGTGTTAAGAAGGTGGACAGACTGGCAAGGATTTTTATGGGTGGGATTGGGTTGCTTTTTGTTATTACACCCAGATTATTCACAAGCTTATTTTCAACAGATGAAGAGGTTATATCACTTGCATCGACTGTTCTTAGAATTGAAGGGTTTGCACAAATATTCCTGGCAAGGTTTTTCGTGTATGCCGGTGTATTAAGAGGGATCGGGAGAACAAAAGATGTTTTGGTAACGTCCATTATTGGAGTTTGGTGTGTAAGACTTGTAGTTTGCGCCATAGCTGTATTTGTTTTTAAAGCAGGACTTGTTGGCGCCTGGGTTGCAATGTTTTTGGATCTCTTTATAAGAGCGATTATAATCACAGGTAAGACTAAAAAGTACGACTGGAAAAAAGAAGCTTGTATACCCGGTATGTGATATAAAAGCATCAGCTTTTGCAGCGATATGTTCCCATACTTTGTTTTTCAGCTACAATAAAGGAGACTATACATGGGTGGTTTGCAAGTATTTGACAAACAGTCTTTTCTAATCGGGTGTAATTATTGGGCATCACATGCAGGAACAGCGATGTGGCGAGAATGGAGACCTGAAATAGTTGAGAAGGATTTTAAAAGGTTATCTGAAGAAGGGCTTGAGATCCTCAGAGTGTTCCCTCTGTGGTCGGACTTTCAGCCATTAACCCTTCTTTTAGGCTACAATGGAAAGCCTGTGGAGTACAGGTTTGGTGAAAAGCCTCTGCCTGATACAGAGGAAGGACATGCTGGTGTTTCCTCAGAAGCCATAAGCTATTTTAACGAAATGACGAAATTGGCAGAGAAGTATAACCTTAAGCTTATTGTAGGTCTTGTCACAGGCTGGATGAGCGGCAGATTATTTGTTCCGCCTGCATTCGAAAGAAAGAATGCGTTGACAGATCCTTCTGTTCTAGTCTGGCAAACCCGTTTTGTGCAATATTTTGTTAAGCATTTCAAAGATAATAAATCAATAGTTGCATGGGATCTTGGAAACGAATGCAATTGCATCGCAAAAGTTTCTGACAGAGATTCTGCATGGATGTGGACAAGTGTGATAACTAATGCCATTAGAACAATTGACCGTTACCGCCCGGTTATTTCAGGTATGCATAGCCTAAACCCTGAAAAAGAGTGGACTATGCAGGACCAAGGCGAGCTAACAGATATTCTTACCACGCATCCGTATCCTATTTTCACCCCATATTGCAATTTGGATCCGATAAACACCATACGGACGTTGCTTCATGCCTCTGCAGAATCTCTTTTCTATTCAGGAATAGGCGCAAAACCATGCCTTGTTGAGGAAATAGGCACTTTAGGTCCTATGGTTAGCAATGAAACCATTGCAGCTGATTTTGCCAGAACAAATCTTTTCTCCTGCTGGGTAAGCGGATGTGTTGGATTTTTATGGTGGTGTGCCTTTGAGCAAAATGAGCTTCCGCATGCTCCTTATGATTGGTTAGCAGTGGAAAGAGAACTTGGCCTCTTAAGGACAAACGGCTTAGCTAAGCCTGTTATAAAAGAAATGGGGAAATTCAAAGAGTTACTTAAAAAGCTCCCTTTAAAAAGATTACCCAAAAGGTTAACGGACGCTGCCTGCATTTTAAGTATAGGTCAGGATCATTGGGGAGTAGCATTTAGCAGTATGATACTCGCAAAGCAGGCTGGATATGAGCTGGATTTTGTTTATCAGAATCAACCTCTGCCTGATGCGTCATTATACCTTCTACCATGCATCAGAGGTCAAATGGTTATGCCAAAAAGAAAATTTGATGAGCTTATGAAGCGGGTTGCAAAAGGGGCTACTCTGTATATTTCGTATGAGGGGGGGTTCCTTAGCAGCTTTGAGGAGTTGACCGGATTACGTGTCGCAGCAAGAGAAAAAGCTAACAAAAGCTTATCAATGACATTGAACTTTAGTGAAAATCCTGTTATTCTGGATTTAGACAAAAGCTTCAGATTAATCTTGGAGCCTATATCAGCAAAAGTGCTTGGAGCAGATAACGATAACAATCCTGTATTCACATGCGCTGAATATGGAAAAGGAAAGGTGTTTTTCTTAAACTTCCGGTTGGAAACGTTTCTTGTGGAAAAACCAGGTGTATTCCATGAGCAGGATGCACAGCCCTACTGGCATATTTATGATAAAATAGCAGAAGAGGCATATAGTCGCCGCTTAATATGCAAAAAGGATCCTATGGTGGGAGTTACCGAGCATATTATAAGCGATAACAGCAGGATGATAGTTATGATTAATTATTCACCCTCTGGCAGGATTGTTTCTTTTAAGATTAAAGGTTGCTTTGCTGTAAATGAGGTTTTCTATGGTAATGTACCAATGCTTAACGAAGATGAGTATAGGGTTACCATCGAAAAAAACAATGCCGTTGTTTTTAAAATGGATCGCTCATGACGGCAACCATTTTTTGTTGAGTAAATGGAATGGAAACACAATATGATTTTGCTATATCATTATGATTTATAGTGTTATAAGTGAGCTTGCTTGAAATTCAAGTATAAACCGGATTCCTCATCAAATTAGCGTAGACAAGATTCAATAAGCTCAAAATGCCATATATCGAATTATTAAAACAGTAAATGGTACTGGGGGATTCAGTTGTTCTTGTGTTTTTAAGAATACACGGAAAATTTTAGGATTAAGGATTTAAAAATTGTTGAAGCGGTCTCTCAGGTGGGTTGATTTATGAAAAAGAATGATGTCTTACTGATATTAATAGGTTTATTTATAGCCGCTGCAGCATGGTTTTGGTTAAATGGCAAACAGGAACCGACAGAGGGTACGGTTGTTATCTATAAAGACGGCAATGTTCACACAACATTTCCGCTCTCAAGTGATGAGATAATCACTATTGAAGATAAAGAGGGCGGAATTAATGTGGTTAGCATTAAAGACGGTAAAGCGGAAATGATTGATGCCAATTGCCCTGATAAACTATGCATTCACACAAGACCGGCTCAGAAAAACGGGCAGTCAATAGTATGCCTTCCGAACAGGGTTGTCGTTGAGGTAAAAAGTACTGAAAAGGATGTAATAGACGGGGTTTCTGAATAATGGAGCATAATAAGACAAAACAAATGATAATACTGTCTATGTTGACAGCGATGGCTATAATTCTACACTATATTGAAGGGTTTTTCCCATTGCCTGTTGCAATCCCGGGCATAAAGCTTGGTTTGTCAAACGTGGTTTCTTTGGTTGCACTATATCTTTTCGGACCGGGTTCGGCGTTCCTAATAATGATATTAAGAGTTTTAATGACTTCTTTTCTGTATAGCGGTCTATCCAGTGCTATTTTTAGTCTGGCAGGGGGACTTTCCGCAGTATCTTTTATGATAGCCATATGGAAGCTAAGAGATAAAGGGTTCAGCATTGTGGGAGCAAGCGTAGCCGGTGGTATATTTCATAATGTGGGTCAGCTTCTTGCGGCTTCATTTGTGTTGGGAACATTTACAGTATTCTCTTATTTGCCTGTTCTTGCTGTTTCGGGAATTGTTACAGGGGCGGCCACTGGAATTTTGGCAAACTTACTTGTTCCACGGCTTAAAAAAATTATTAGTATTTATTTAAATTGAATAAGAAAATAGCTATAAGGCTTCACACTTCCGTAAGTGAAAGAATATACTGATAATATCTAAATCTGATGAGCCAGGGGGTGCCCTTGATGAAAATCATTATTCTAAAAATGCCTCGTTTTTTAGGGGGCCTGTTAAAAAAAGTTTTTAACATTCACTAATTCCAAAATTCTTTCTTTGGTTCAAGCAAAAACCCCCGGAACAAGTCCGGGGGTAATGTTTTGCAAGGTTATACTGATTTTTTTATGGAACGCATGCAGCTTGTGCAGACGAACGCTTTTCTTGATGCACCGTCTATAGTCATATTAACCTTTTTTACATTGGTTTTCCAGGCTTTATTAGATCTTCTGTGTGAATGGCTTACCTGAATTCCAAACTTTTGACCTCTTTCGCATATTTCACATTTTGCCATTGCTACACACCTCCTTAGAAAAAATAGCTTATAATTCTCGATAAAACCGTTTGTATAACGCACATAATCCGATTTAATCTGTTTTCATCTAAAAACCTTCACTGAATCACAGCACCTAATATTCTAACACAGCCCCCATAACAAATGCAAGTTTTTTTTCGCGGACAAAAAAATGCCCTACATTGCATTTTCATAAAAAATAGTATAGACTTTTTTTAGCAGCTTTTATGGAAAGGATTGAGTTCACTGGTTAATTACGAGATTAATTCGTTAATGAATAAAAACATTCAAACCGTTCAGATGGTGGGCAAAGTAAAAGCACAAAAGCTGAACAAGCTTGGTATAAGAACTGTTGGAGAACTTATCACATACTTTCCGAGGGACTATGAAGACAGAAGCATGGAAAAAAAGGTTTCAGAGCTTATGGATGGTGACGAATGCTCTGTTTTTCTTACTGTTCTTTCTGATGTAACAATGAATAGACCAAGACCGAGAATGAGCATATATAAGGTTACTGCGGGTGATGATAGCGGGGTTATGACCCTTGTTTGGTTTAATCAAGGATATATAAAAGACCAAATAAAAAAAGGAAGCAAGTATGTTTTTTACGGAAAGGTTAAAAAACGTGGTAGTTTTATTGAGATAACAAATCCTATTTTCGAGAATGAAAATACTGTCAGGAAAAAGACCACAGGCATTCAACCTGTTTATCCGCTAACTGAAGGTATAACTCAAAATTGGCTAAGGATGGTGCAGAGAAACGCTCTTGACATGGTTATTGGAAAAATAACTGAAATACTGCCCGATGAATTAAGAGAAAAATATTCTTTATCCGAAATTAATTATTCATTAGAAAAAATTCATTTCCCATCAGATTTTGATGAAAAAGACAGAGTGCGAAAACGTCTTGTGTTTGAAGAACTACTTATGCTTCAGTTAGGGCTTTTGCACTTAAAAAGAGGTCAGATAAATGTTTCCGGAATACAATTTGAAAAAAAGAAGGAAATTGCACAGTTTATAGACCGTCTTCCTTTTCAGCTTACGAATGCACAGCTTAAAGTATTTAATGAAATTGAAAGCGATATGATCGGTGAAAAACAGATGAATAGGCTTGTTCAGGGTGATGTTGGTTCCGGAAAAACAATTGTTGCTGTCATCGCAATATTACTTGCAGCGCTCAACGGATACCAGGCTGCTTTCATGGTTCCCACCGAGATTCTTGCCGAGCAGCATTATAGAAGCATTGAGCCAATGCTTAGCTTATATGGCATTAGAACTGTTTTATTAACCGGAAGCATAACAAAAAAAGAGAAAGAGCGCATAAAAGAGGGTATACTGAACAAGGAATTTGATTTAGTTATTGGAACTCACGCTCTCTTAGAGGGAGATGTTGTTTTTCATAATCTTGGTTTTGTGGTGACCGATGAACAGCATCGCTTTGGAGTGAAGCAAAGGGCGGCATTATCATCAAAATCTACCCCCGATATTCTTGTTATGACTGCAACCCCTATTCCAAGAACTCTTGCTCTTATCCTTTACGGTGATCTTGATATTTCCACAATAGATGAATTACCGCCAAACAGAAAAAAAATCGAAACCTATGCCGTAGGAGAAAACATGCGTGAAAGAATCTACCGGTTTATAAGGAAAAAAGCTCAGGAAGGGCGGCAGGCTTATGTTATCTGTCCTCTTGTGGAGGAATCTGAAGAAATTGAAGCTGAGGCCGCCACAACACTTGCTTCGAAATTAGAGAAAGAGAATCTTAACGGGTTATCTATTGGCTTGATACACGGAAAAATGAAGTATACTGAAAAAGAAAGTGTAATGAGGGAATTCTCAAAAGGGAATATTCAGGTTCTTGTTTCAACAACAGTTGTTGAGGTCGGTGTGAACGTTACAAATGCGTGCGTAATGGTTATTGAAAATGCGGAACGATTTGGGCTTGCGCAGCTCCATCAGCTGCGTGGACGAGTCGGACGCGGAGAGCACCAATCATTCTGTATCCTTATATGCCAGAGCCAAAATGAAATAGCAAGAAAACGAATGGAGATTATGGTAAGCTTTTCAGATGGGTTTAAAATCTCAGAAAAAGACATGAAGCTAAGAGGTCCAGGTGATATTTTTGGAATCCGCCAGCACGGTCTTCCTGAGTTTAAAATCGCTAATCTCTATGAGGATATAGCAGTTTTAAAAGAAGCTCAAAAAGCAGCGAGCGATATTGCAAAACATCAAAAACTCGAGGGCAGGGAAGACTATAAACAACTTTACAAACATTTATCCGAGTTGTTTAATGAAAAAATGCAGCAGGTAGCCTTAAATTAATTTTAGCCTGCTGTGCTGGCAAGCGTCCAAAACACCGTGGAGAGTTGAGTTAATGAGTTGTCTTTTTAGCCTAAGCCTTAAAAATGAGGTTTGTAGTTTTTATACATGAAATGCAATTATGGCGAGTTAATTAAGCGTAATCTTTTTTGTTTTTTAACTTCACAAATACTATAAGAGTAGGGAAAGGAGGAATCTCAATAATAAGAGTAATAGCAGGGCAAGCAGGGGGGATAAAGCTTAAAACACCAAAAGGTATGCACACCAGACCTACAGTCGACAGGGTTAAAGAGTCTGTGTTTAATATACTAAACCCATATATTCCCGGTAGTGTAATTCTGGATTTGTTTTCGGGAACAGGAGCACTGGCTATTGAAGCACTTAGCCGGGGTGCAAACTCAGCTGTAATTGTAGAAGCAGATAAGAATATCTGTCTAACCATAAAAGAGAATCTGGAGCATACGCGATTGGTGGGTAAAGCAATTGTTTACTGTAAGAAAGCAGCTGCAGCAATAAAAGAATTGAGCCAAAAAGAGCAGTGTTTTGATATAGTTTTCATGGATCCCCCATATTTAAAGAATTTTATACAAGAAACACTACAACTTTTGGTGGAAAATGATATAATAAAAAAAGATGGAATTGTGATAATGGAGCATCACAGAGATGAGCTTGTTCCCGAGAGAATAGGGCGCTTTGAAAAGGTCAGATGTGAAGAGTATGGTGAAACATGTATTTCATTCCTAAGTGTTTTGTGATGCTTTATTGCATGGACAAGTATACTTTTCTATGCAATGGTGATTGAAAAATAGATGCCCCTTTACTGGTGCACTGCCACGCACTGATTGTTAGCGTTATGCGTGTTTTAGATTTTTGATTTATCTGCTAATTCAACAAAATAAGAGAAGGAGATGAAATTTTGCGGATTTTTGTATATCCAGGTAGTTTTGATCCCGTCACATACGGGCATCTTGATATAATAGATAGGGCTGAAAAAATATGTGATAAGTTAATAGTAGCAGTTTTGGAGAACCGGAGTAAAACTCCTGTTTTTACGGTAGAAGAGAGGGTTTCGTTTCTTAAGGATGTGCTTGAGGATCGAGCTGATATTGAAATAGCCACATTTTCTGGTTTGCTGGTTGACTTTATGAAAGAAAAAAAGGCCACCACAATAATTAAGGGACTGAGAGCGGTATCAGATTTCGAATATGAATTCCAGATGGCGCTATTAAATAAAAATCTTGACTCCGACATTGAAACATTATTTATGATGACTAATATTAAGTACTCATACCTGAGCTCCAGTGCGGTTCGTGAACTTGCCGGTCATGGAGGTAATATAAAAGATTTAGTTCCCGATATAATAATTGATCGCATTTATAAAAAGTATAACGAGGCAACAAGATGACCGCAACCACAATAGAATTTAATAAAAAAGCTACACAAAGTTTTATGAATATGCGACGCTAAAGATGGTCGCATGTATATATTAAACCTAGGGTCTTTGTACAACTTATGAACAGAGGAAACATGATGAATAATGTACCATATATAGGGGGAAAAGGAATGGAAATTTTATCTGTTTTGGAAGCATTGGAAGACTTGGTTGAAAAATCAATAGCGGTGCCATTTACCGGAAAGTGCATGGTCAGCCGGGATGAAATTTTAGATGTTATCCAGGATATCCGTCTGAAGCTTCCCGATGAACTAAAACAAGCTAATTGGGTCATTGAAGAAAGAACACGCATCTTGGCTGAAGCACAGCAGGAAGCTGACAATATAATTAAAGGCTCCGATAGCCGGATTGCAGCCATGGTAGATGAGCATGAAATTAGCCGCAAAGCTTACGAGCAGGCTGAGGTTATTATTACTAATGCCAAAAAAAATGCAAGAGAAATACGTCTTGGTACCAGAGAATATGCGGATAATATTTTAAACAAGGTTGAAGAAATTTTGGAAGACACTCTTGATGTAATAAAAGTTAATCGCGACGAATTGAAATAATAAACAGAATTATAATTATTAGTAAAAGAGCATATATAATCAACAATACTCTTGAAAAGTCAGCGTCATGTAAAGAGAAGCTGCTTTTCATTACCGGAATTGAGCGGTTTATTAAGAATAGACCTGTATACGCTGAGGCTATTATGCCATGTAAAAGCTTTCCGGTATAATAGCTTTTAAACCTGAAATGAGGGGGGCATAAGCCCGTCACTTGGGTATGAACCGAAAACCCGCCGAAACCGCAAAACAGAGCCGCTAATAATATTTTAAATGTAACAGGAATGCTTATAGCGCGGCTTAAAATATACAAACCATATGTAATTTCAAGACTCCCGGCTATAAATATTTCTGTTATTTCTGAATAAACGTTTTTTGATCCAGTTAATAATCCGACGAGCTTACTTATAAAATTAAAAACACCTGCAGTCTCTAAAGCCTGCACTGCCACTGCGAAAAAGAATATAGTTCCACATATCTGAAGAAGTACCATTACTGAATTTGTAACAGCATCTGAAAGAATTTTGCCGTTGAATGCGGTTTGCTTCTCAACTATTTCAAGTTTTTTTTGCATCTCAGCTAGCTTAAGTTTTGTTTGTTTCTCAACTAGTCCAAGCTTTGTTTTTTTTCCGGAGAGCTCCTTTTTTCTTGAAATTATACCTGCGCCTATTCCTATGGTAGCACTGGCGAGCAGATGTGAAAGCAGCAACATAAGCCCAAGCTCAGGGCTTTGAAAATACCCCGTACCGACAGCGCCAACAATAAAAAGAGGTCCGGAATTGTTGCAAAACGCAAGAAGCCTTTGAGCCTCATTCTGTGAGAGCATTTTTTTTTCATGTAAGTCCACAGTATATTTAGCGCCTGCGGGATAGCCACTGAACCATCCTGCTATAAGAGGGAAAGCCGCACTGCCGGGCAAGTTAAACAATGGCTTCATAATAGGCTTGAATACTCGGCTTATTGTATGTATTACTCCTGTGTTTACGATTAGTCTTGACACAACGAAAAAAGGAAAGAGAGAAGGAATGATAATATTAAGGCACAGTTCGAGAGCTTTTTGACCTGATTCCAATATGCTTTCTGGTTTTATTAATAAAAGAATAAAAAAACTTAACAATATTCCACCAAGTATATAAGCGTAGTTGTTTTCTTTGCTTTTTGTCATGGATTCCTCCGAATTTATATAGAATGGATTTCTCTGCATTACTCGAAAATCATCGTATTTTAAAATACGGAAGAAATTGCTAAGCAATTTCAACACACCATTTTAACAGGCTGGTTTCAGGCAAAGTCTGGCTGGTAATAGGCTCTGTCTGGCTGGTCGTAGGCTCTGTCTGGCTGGTCGTAGGCTCTGCCTGGCTGGTCGTAGGCTCTGCCTACTGCTCGCCCATGCATCCGGTCTGCTCGCTCATGCATCCGGTCTGCTCGCCCATGCATCCGGTCTGCTCGCCTATGCATCCTATGCTGGAGTAAAGGATTTTGCTTGCAAAATCCAGCTAACCAGGAGCTTACCCACTGGAACGCTCCGATTGAGCGCCCCGTAATTTTTTAACTCACCGGCTGTTGTTAGAAATAGGAACCCGCCACTAGGCATTTTTCAACTAGAATGGTTGAAAATATGCGAAGCGGTGGGGCAGGGACCCATCTGAGCCTCGTTATAATTTAAAAATGTATTCGTGCTTTTCTTATATGATTATGTATATTAATTCAACAAAATAAGTCATGCCGTGAAACCATAGAATGTCCACAAAAAAGATCCAATAATAATATATGAACCTGCATAGAATATAATAACCGTAAGCGTAATTATTGCGACTTATTACATGCTTTGATATAATGGACTTACTTCATCGCTTTTGCATAGGGTAAGTTATGATAGGTTACGAATCCCACTCATACAACTGGTGGGTAGTTCACGTAGTGAACTCGTTCAGCTGAAGCTGAACATCACGCGTTTTTACGAAGTAAAATACGCATGGGGCTTCGGTGGGGGTTTTAGGAATTTGATAAAAAACAATCAAAAAGAATGAGAGGGTGAATACATGTCTGATTTAAAAAAGAAGCTTAGCAAAAATCCTGAGCAAGCAGAGTTGAACACAGAAACTCCGATTATCACTGAGAAAGAGGGAATGGGTGAAATACGCATATCCAGTGACGTTGTTTCAATCATTGCCAGTAATGCAGCATTAGAGGTTGAAGGAATATCCAGCTTCGGAGGTGGGATTGCCGGCAATCTTTCACAGGTTTTGGGTCGGAAAAACCCTTATAAGGGTGTTAAAGTGGAAATCACAGAAAACCGTGAGGTGAATATTGATCTACATATTGTAGTTGAATATGGAGTGCGTATACCGGACGTTGCATGGAAGCTTCAAGAACGTATAAAGCAGAATGTTGAACAGATGACGGGTCTTCATGTCGAAGAGATTAACGTTCACGTTCAAGGAGTCAACTTTGAAAAAGAAGCCAAAAAATCTGAAAAGACAGTCGTTGAAAACGTTGAAAGCGCTGAGAATGAAGAAGACCAGGAATAATCGAGGGGACTGATGTTTGGATATATTACACCGGATAAGCCGGAATTAAAGATATGGGAATTCGAGGTGTTCCGGGGTTATTACTGTGGCGTATGCAAAGCAATAGCTAAACAAGCCGGTCACAGAGGCAGATTAAGCCTTAGTTACGACACGGCTTTTTTAGCTTTAATTTTGGATTCTCTTAGCATTGAGCCTTTAAAAGGCAAACAGCAAAGATGTTTTGTACATCCGGTTCAAAAAAGGTTCATGGTTGAAAACAACTCTGCTGTCGAATTTGCATCAGACATAAATATCTTGCTTGCGTATTATAGCTTGAAAGATAAATGGCAGGATGAAAAAAGAATATCCGGTTCTATCGGTGCGGCTGTCCTAAAGAAAGGCTTCAAGAGAGTAAAAAGAAAATATCCTAAGCTTGTTAAAGAAGTGCAGCATGAGTTATCCACTCTGCATAAACTGGAACAAGAGAATTGCGAGTTTATGGATGAAGCAAGTGAACCTTTTGCAAGGCTTATGCAAATTGTTTTCAGCTTTTCCGGCTCCGACGAGTGCCAGAAAAAAGCTTTAGGGTGGATTGGGTATAATTTGGGCAAATGGGTTTATTTACTGGATGCTTACGACGATATTGAGGATAATATAAAAAGTGGAGCATATAATCCATTGCTTACACAATTTCAATATAGGCCGAATGAAGATATTAAGGAATTCAAGGGAAGAGTAAGGGAAAAGACAAATTTTAATCTTGTTTATTCATTAAGTGAGATGGAAAAGGCTTTTTCCTTACTAGATATAAAGAAAAATAACAGTATTTTGGAGAATATAGTATACAGCGGGCTTTTAGTGAAAAACCGCACTGTGTTAAAGATAGAAGATAGGAGCAATCAAAATGAGAAACCCATATGAAGTGTTAGGTCTGAAAGAGGGAGCCGGTGTTGATGAAATAAAAAAGGCATATCGTGATCTTGTAAAGAAGTATCATCCAGATCGATACAGAGATAATCCTCTTTCTGATCTTGCGGAAGAAAAGCTCCGTGAAATAAATGAAGCTTATGATGTTCTGATAAAAAATGCGGGAAATAACAATAGGCAACAGCGTTCATATCATCAGCAGTCGTACCAGCAGCAACGTCAACAGCAAAGGCAGAATACTGGTTCCGGCGCAGGGTATGCAGACGATAACCCCATGTTTTATCAGATTAAAACGATGATACAAAACGGTAATTACGCGCAAGCGCAGCAAATGCTGGATTCCATGCAGAACCGTGATTCAACTTGGTATTACCTGCAAGGACTCTTGTTTCTTAGGCGTGGGTGGTATGACAGAGCAAATGTCCTGCTTAGGCGGGCTGTTGAAATGGAGCCAAATAATTTGGAATACCGGGAAGCTTTAAATCGAGTAAACAATCAGTATACAGGTTATAATCAGAACCCGTATTTCTATAGAAATAACTATCGCCAAAGCCCTGATATGTGCTCAGTTTGCACAACACTTTGGTGTGCCGACAGCATGTGTGAATGCTGTGGCGGTGATCTTATCGGCTGTTGTTGATTACGACGAAAGTAAGCGGGTGCATAATGGAAGCAGAAAATCATTTTTTTAAAACAAAGAAAATAGCGTTAGCCGGAATATTGACATCTTTAGGTGCGGTGGCGCTTATTCTTGAGAATATTGTTCCCACTGGTAAGTTGGGTTTTTATGTGTTTGCTGGTTTTCTGATATCGGTTGTTATTATGGAATGCGGTCTGACATATGGCTGGATTAGCTTTTGTGCGGTATCTCTCATTAGTCTTATTTTAGTTCCCGAAAAAACTGCTGTAATTCCGTATGTTTTATTTTTTGGAATATATTCTATCATGAAAAACTACATCGAAAGGATTAACAAGCTTTTAATTGAATTAGTCTTGAAATTTGCCTTTTTCAACATTTCATTATTCTTTATGTGGAATATCGCAGAGCTTTTCATTCCGGAAGTGCTTTTTGAGAAGCTACCGGTGTTTGCTGTTGTAATATTATTGCAGCTTGTGTTTTTCGCTTTCGATTGGATCTTCTCACTATGGACTCAATTCTACATAGAAAAATTAAGACCAAAAATTCTTAGGCAATAATTCTAATAGCTCTAATAGCTATAATATTTCTAATAATTAAACAATTTAATATTACGAGTAGTATAGAAACCCTGTATAAGTTTTGAGTTCCTTGTGGAGAACCTTTGCGATCATATTTTAATATATGCTGATGCAGGCAAACCGCATAAAACACTAATCTAATATTTAAGATAAAAAAATTTAAAATTTCATCAACACTTTAAGCTCTTCAATCGTTATATAGGTGAGATACGAAGAAAGGGATGAACTCATGATGGATATTAATGGATGGTCTTACTGGATAGAAAACACAGAAAAAATAAAGAGCGAATTAATTAGCGATAAAGCTAATATAAAGGGTTTGAATAAAAGAGAGCGCTTAGAATATGCAGATTTGGAAAATCAACATAATGAGCAAAAATCTAATAGGGTAATAAAAAATAAGATACCCAGAAAAACTTGGTTTTCAAAGAAATGCTTCAAGTACAACCGGGAAAATATTTTGTCGCATAATTAAAAAGCAGAAAGGCAGTTATGCAGCAACTAAATTGTAATTGACGCCTTTAAATCCCCGATATATATTTAAGTTGTACGGAAAGTGAACTAGGTCACCTGAAGCTGAACATCATGCGTTTTTACGAAGTAAAATACGCATTGGGCTTCGGTGGGGGTCTCGGGAATTTGATAAATTTCTTTGTAAGCATGAAAGGGATAATACTATGATACGAAAACTACTACCTTACTTGGGAAAATACAAAATATATGCAATTCTTGCTCCTCTGATAATTATCTGTGAAGTTGCACTTGAAGTCAGCATACCAAAAATCATGGCAAATATAGTTGATATAGGGATTGCAAACAAAGACACAGGTTATATAGTCAAAATGGGAGCCTTGATGATTTTAATGGCTCTCATATCCCTGTTTTTTGGGGCTTTAGCTGCACGTTTCTCTTCTGTTGCAGGTACGGGGTTTGCAAAAGGCTTAAGAAAATCTTTGTTTCATAAAATACAGGATTTTTCGTTTGAAAATATGGATAAATTCAATACTGCATCTCTGGTAACGAGACTAACAACAGATGTCACCAATACACAAATGACTCTGATGATGATGCTTCGGATGATGGTGCGCGCTCCGATAATGCTTATTTTAGCAATCCTAATGGCGGTTTCACTTAACGCAAAGCTTGCGCTTATTTTTCTTTTTGCCGTCCCTATTCTTGGAGCTGTTTTGATTATTGTCGTTAAGAAGGCATTTCCACGTTTTCAAATACTGCTTAAAAAATATGACAAATTAAATCTAATTGTTCAGGAATGCCTTATTGGAATACGCATCGTTAAGGCATTTGTCCGTGGCAAATACGAAATTGAAAAATTCCGGGATATTGCGGATCAGTTGCGTGAGACACAAGCTAAAGCAGAACGCGTTGTCATTTGGACTATGCCGATTATGCAAATGGTAATGTATGCGTGTATGCTTGCTGTCGCATGGTTCGGAGGAAACCTTATTATATCCGGGAATATGCTGACAGGTGAATTGATGGGATTCATAAGCTATGTGACGCAAATTCTTATGTCACTTATGATGATATCAATGATTTTTGTTATGTATGTTATCTCAAAGGCTTCTATAACGAGGATTATTGAAGTTTTGGATGAGAAACCAAGTATTAACAGTGAAGAACACAATAATGAACTTCATGTAACCAACGGCTCAATTTCATTCAATGATGTTTCCTTCAGTTATGGTGGTAGTGATGGAAACCTTGTTCTCGAAAATATCAACCTTGAAATAGGTTCAGGCGAAATGGTTGGTGTTATAGGTGGAACAGGTTCAGGAAAAACTACACTGGCTCAGCTCGTTCCAAGGCTTTATGATGTTAACGAAGGAAATGTAACTGTAAGCGGATATGATGTTCGCGAATACGACCTAACGCGTTTAAGGGATTCTGTTGCTATGGTTCTTCAAAAAAATGTTTTATTTTCAGGAACTATTAAGGAAAACCTTAAATGGGGCGATAAAAACGCTTCCGACGAAGAAATAATATCAGCCTGCCGGGCAGCTCAGGCCCACGATTTTATTTCCTCCTTTTCCGACGGGTACAATACTAATCTTGGTCAGGGTGGAGTTAACTTATCAGGCGGTCAAAAGCAGCGTTTATGCATTGCAAGGGCACTACTCAAAAAGCCAAAGATTATTATTTTGGATGACAGCACCAGTGCCGTCGACACCGCTACAGACAGCAAAATAAGAGAAGCTTTGAAACGTGACCTTAAAGGTACTACCACCATAATTATTGCTCAAAGGATTACATCTGTTATGGATGCCGATAAGATAGTTGTTATGGACGATGGAAAGATTAACGCTGTAGGAAATCACAACGAGCTACTTACATCGAATAAAATTTACAGAGAAGTTTACGAATCCCAACAGAAAGGGGTTGTTGAATATGCGGGGGCATAGAGGCATGCGTCATGGAGCAAGACCGAAAAACACCAAGAAAACCCTTAGAAGAATACTTTCATATATAAATGAATACAGAATACACCTTATATTCGTGTTATTCTTTGTTCTGATAAGCTCCGGAGCTTCCATAGTGGGAACATTCTTTTTAAAGCCACTTATCAATAATTACATTCTTCCGTTTGTTGGACAGCAAAATCCCGATTTTTCCGGTTTCTTATTGACGATTGGCATAATGGCTCTTATATATGCTGTCGGGGCTTTATCAACATATGTCTATAACCGCATTATGCTCACAATATCCACCAGTACTTTATATAAAATACGTACTGAAATGTATGAGCACATGCAAAGCCTTCCGATAAAATATTTCGACACACACACTCATGGCGAACTGATGAGCCGCTATACCAATGATACAGATGCTTTGCGTAATATGCTTTCCCAAAGCTTTGTAAACCTTATTTCTTCCGCTGCTACTGTCATAGGTGTTTTTATAGCAATGTGTATTCTAAGCCCTATCCTTACTATTGTTGTTGTTTTGATGCTCTTTGTTATGATATTTATTATCGGTAAGCTGGGCGCAAAGAGTGGAAAGTACTTTAAAGAACAGCAAACGGCTGTTGGAAAAGTTAATGGATATATTGAAGAAATGATAGAAGGCCAAAAAGTCATCAAGGTTTTTTGTCATGAGGATAATGTTAAAAACGATTTTAGGGGACTGAATGAGGAATTGTTTGAAGCTTCAAAGGGCGCCAATACCTTTGCCAGTATGCTTAGACCTATTATGGGTAATCTTTCATATATCCATTATTCCATAACAGCAATTGTCGGAGCTGCACTATCCATCACCACAGGCTTTGATCTCGGCTCACTTGCCGTTTTTCTGCAATATACAAGATCCTTTTCCCAGCCTATAACAATGATGTCTGAGCAGTTTAACGCAATACTAATGGCTTTAGCAGGAGCAGAACGCATTTTTAACCTGCTTGATGAAAAACCGGAGATTGACGAAGGCACTGTTACACTTGTTAAGTTTACTAAAAATGAAGACGGCAGCGTAAGTGAAACCGATAAACATTCAGGGAGTTGGGGCTGGAAGGTTCCCGAGGAGGATGGACGTTTCTCTTATATACCCGTAAGAGGCGATATAAGGCTTTTCAATGTGGTTTTTGGCTATGAGGAAGATAAAATTGTGCTTAATGATATAACTCTTTATGCGAAACCAGGACAGAAAATAGCTTTTGTCGGTTCCACTGGTGCAGGAAAAACCACGATTACAAATCTTATCAATCGTTTTTACGAGCTGCCTGACGGCGCAATATTATTTGACGGAATTCCGATAAATAAGATCAAAAAAGCAGATTTACGGCGTTCTCTATCAATGGTTTTGCAGGACACTCATCTATTTACAGGTACAGTTATGGAAAATATCAGATATGGCAGGCTTGACGCTACAGATGAAGAGGTTATTGAGGCCGCAAAATTGGCAAATGCCGATCCATTCATCCGCCACCTTCCACAAGGATATGAAACTGAATTAACCTCAGACGGTGCAAACCTGAGCCAGGGTCAAAGGCAGCTATTGGCTATTGCCCGTGCAGCCGTCGCTAACCCGCCGGTTCTCATTCTTGACGAGGCAACCAGCTCCATAGATACTCGAACCGAAGCTTTAATCGAGAAAGGCATGGACAAACTAATGGAGGGAAGAACGGTCTTTGTTATAGCTCACAGGCTCTCGACTGTCCGCAATTCTAACGCAATAATGGTTCTTGAGAACGGAACAATAATTGAACGCGGCGATCATGATGATCTGATTAAGCAGGGCGGAAAATACTATCAGCTTTATACCGGTATGTTTGAGTTGACGTGAGAAAGTGGTCTTTTCCACTCTTTACGCTCACAAGAGTTTCGCACATTTTTTTAAATTCATTAAAGACTATTCTCTGTGGGTTTTATAACACTATCACACCCTGCTATAATGGAAATAATCAGCAAAAGAAAAAGAAACACAAAGGCGACAGCAATGCCACTTCTTTGTTTTTGTGAACATGCAAACACACTGGTTAAGGAGTATGAAATATTACCTCATCGCCAGTTCTGGCATCATTTGTATTATTTCCCCGTCAAGAGCTTTGCCGTTTGCTTTTTTATTACGCTTTACACCATCCGAACCCCATGTTCCCCACTGTTTGAAGAAAAAAGCTGCTTTCTGTTCCTTAGCTTGGCTCATTATTGAACGTACCCATTCAGGTTTCATAGGGCGTGCTTGTACTCCGCTCTCCCCACCGACAATTACCCAATCAATACCTGATAAATCAAGTTTTCCTAAATCTTCAATTAGCGGTTCACATGACAAAAAACGAATTGAAGCAGGTAATTCTCTAAGAGAGTCTATACGGAATTTTGTCTCAACTGCCTCAACTGTCACTCCAAGCCATACATTTTCTGGAATAGTAGATCGAGAAAAATACTCTACCATCCGAGTAGCTCGTTTAGTGAGAATTTGATACCGGTGATGCTTTGATTGGCGAATCGTGTTCATAACCCTGTTTATAAAATCAAATGATACAGACTCATGAAAAAGGTCAGCCATAGAGCAAACAAAAATAGTGTGAGATTGCTTCCATTTAAGCGGTTCACCAAGAGCATCCTCGTGCATAGTAGGGATAAACTCATTCGCATACTTAGCTACACCCATTGCCTTAAGTCTACGCGCCATGGTTTCGGCATAGCAATGAGCGCAACCCGCTGACAGCTTAGTGCAACCTGTTACCGGATTCCATGTCCTATCTGTCCATTCAATTTTTGTTGTTCTCATTATCTAACCTCCAAATGTTATTCGCATATCATCAGAAAAAGTACCCTTTCGAGGAGAAAAACCCGTTTTTGCATTAACAGCAGTAATTTTCCCATCTTCAAGTAGAGCTTTAAAAACTTCTTTATAGTTCCTTCGAATATAAGGCTTATCTACACTATGCTCTTCATAAAGCTGTTTGAAATCAATAGTATTCCCCGCATACTGATGTAACAACATATCCTGCAAATCATCAAGTGGTCGGGAGAGCATATCAAATATTGAACCTTGTTTGAAGTGGGTTTCGCGTGGATTGTACTCAAAAGACGCGACCCCTCCGATATTTTCTGAACTTTCCTTATACATTATTTCTTTCATAATATCATATCCACGGAAGCTTTTGCTAAGAAATATCAAATGATGACTTGTTCGTGTTCCCTTGTCGTTTTTGAACCTAAATGGAAGAACATATTGACTACCGTTATTCCGTAATGCATCACATAATGCTTGAACTACCACCATCTCACGTTCTTCTGAGGATTTATTTCTGCACTCCTGACGAACAACACCCAATTGTTTATCTCCGAACAATGACGCCATATGATGCTTTATTGCATCATTATTAACCCCCATATTGACACGATTATAATTAAAGAAAAAAACGCAGTCACAGCCCCAGTCTTTAATAATGGACGAAATAAGATTCAGAGAAAGACCTTTATATCCCCATGGGTCAACAAAAAAGAAGGTAGGTACGATACATGTATCATCAAACATCTTTGCGATTTCATCACCAACTTCTTCACTATAAAAAGCTGGTGCGTATTTAAGCTTTTCAATGCCATCAAGTTGGCTAATTGTTGTTTTCAGGTTCTCAATGTTTGCTGTATCCTTGTCATTGAACAGTGTAACCATCCGACTGGCTAAGTCAGGATTTGCAAGAATTGTCTCCAATACCAGTAGCGGTGTAGATTTACTTTGATCGTCATATCTACCTGGACCTGCAAACAGATCAATGTAAGCCATCTTTTGGGTATGTTTTGTGTATCTCTTCTGTGTAGCAAGAATAACATTCGCCCATGCAGAGAAGTATTTTGAAACAATCTGCGCTTTTATAAGAGATTGCTCGCGCTGTTCTTGGAAAAAAACTCCATTCACACACTTTACTCCTTTCTCGAATTATTAAAAAACCACCGGTGACAGAATGTACACTCATATTTGGTATGTTTAGATAATACATAAGAAGCCTTATTACTGCATTTTGGTCACTAAAATCAGCAGACAGAGTATCTTAATATGGCGTTATCAGCAAGCGTCCTTACTGTTAAGCTTGTTTTTAACTCCATTAAACTTAATGCTTCCTGTTTAGTCATTATCAACCTCACATACAAATGTTTGTACTAAAATTATACCAAACGTGCGTTCGGATTGCAAGATGTTATTTGTTAAAAACCATATTTATTTTTACTTAATCCACCCCAGCTCGCTAAATGGGAATAGTCTGAATATAACCTTGCCCTCTATCCTGTCAGCGCTTATGGGGCCGAAGGTTCTGCTGTCTCTGCTTGCTCCGGGAAGTCGATTGTCTCCCAATATATAAATGCAGTTCTCCGGCACTGTGATGTCATCATACATGCCTTCAGTGGCCTGTGTGCCTGTCCCATTTTTATAGACTTCTGTTAACTCGATGCTGTCTACAAATACCTTACCGTCTCTTATTGTGACGTTTTGGCCTTCTTTTGCAATAATACGCTTAACTGCATATGTTTTACCGTCACCCAACAAATCCGGGATTTTAACTACAACAATATCGCCCTGCTTTATCGTTCCAAAGCGTTTTGTGAGCTTTTCAATAACAAGAACACTGTTAGACTTTAATGTTGGAAGCATTGAATTTCCTTGGACAACAGTAAACTGACCAACAAAGTTTATTATTAAAAAAGTAAATGCAACAGCTAGCGCTATATGTAATAACCAGTCAAGCAGTTCTTTTACAAACTTCTCACTCTTCATAGATTTTCTCCAATACCATTCTTGTATTCTTCAAAAAGCATTGCAATCTTTTATGTCAGTTTGCAATGCTTTTTTAGTTCTTATTCTCTGGTATCTATATGCAGTTCTTTTAACTGCTTTTCATCGACAACATCCGGTGCTCCCGTCATCAGACAAGATGAATTCTGCACCTTCGGGAAAGCAATTACATCTCTTATTGAGTCTGTTTTTGCCATTAGCATAACAAGCCTGTCAAGACCGTATGCAACGCCACCGTGGGGAGGTGTTCCATATTTAAACGCCTCAAGGAGAAAACCAAATCTTGACTGCGCTTCTTCCTCAGTGAAGCCCATAAGCTTGAAAATTTTTCTCTGCATTTCCTGATCATGAATACGAATGCTGCCTCCGCCCAACTCAACACCGTTTAAAACAATATCATATGCTTTTGCACGAACCATACCGGGCTCTGTATCTAAAAGCTCTATATCCTCGTCCATTGGTGAAGTAAAAGCGTGATGCTTTGCTGCCCAGCGTTTTTCCTCTTCATCGTATTCGAACATCGGAAATTCAGTAACCCAAAGGAAATTTAGCTTCTCGTCATCAATCAAATTAATTCTGCGAGCTACTTCAAGTCGCAAATGACCTAAAGCATCATAAACAACCTCATTTTTACCGGCAATAAAGCAAATTAAATCTCCCACTTTGGCTTCAGTTCTCTCAAGAATATCTTGAATTTCTTGTTCACTCATAAATTTCGTTATGGAGGATTTTAACCCGTTTTCCTCTACCGCTATCCAAGCCATTCCCTTTACTTTATATGTTTTGACATACTCACCAAGAGCGTCAATTTCCTTTCTGGAAAACTTAACGCCACAACCCTTGGCATTAATAGCTCTAACAGTGCCGCCTTTCGCTATGGTTTCAGCAAACACTTTAAATCCTGAATTTTCAACTATATCAGAAACATTCACAAGCTCCAGATCAAAACGTGTGTCCGGCTTATCAGAACCATACCTTTCCATTGCCTCGTAATATGTTAATTGAGGAAAAGGAGTGGGGACATTAATGCCGAGAGCATCGTGAAAGACACGCTTAATAAAACCTTCGTTAATACTTATAACATCGCTTACCTCAACAAAGGACATTTCGATATCAATCTGGGTAAATTCAGGTTGTCTGTCTGCACGCAAATCCTCATCTCTGAAGCACTTTGCTATTTGGAAATACCTATCAAAGCCAGATACCATTAGTATCTGCTTAAGAAGCTGCGGTGACTGAGGCAGTGCAAAGAATTTGCCGGGATGGACACGGCTCGGAACAAGGTAATCCCTCGCGCCTTCAGGAGTGCTTTTTATTAGAACAGGTGTCTCAAGCTCTAAAAAGCCGTTTTCATCAAAATAATCATGGGTTATCTTTGAAACCTTATGCCTGAGCATCAGGTTCTTTTGCATTTTTGGTCTGCGTAAATCAAGATATCTGTACTTTAACCTTGTTGCTTCATTAGCTTCAACATCTTCTTCTATTAAAATCGGAGGTGTGGCTGCTGCACTAAGTATTCGAAGTTCATCGGCATAAACCTCCCACTTACCAGTAACCATGTCGGGGTTTACATTTGTGCGGCTAACCAGCGTACCCCTTACAGCAATGACAAATTCATTGCGAAGCTGTACAGCTTTACTATGAAGCTCACTGTCTTTTTCCGTATTGAAAACAATCTGCAGAATACCGCTCCTATCTCGCAAGTCTATGAAAATAAGCTTACCAAGGTCTCTTCTCTTCTGGACCCAGCCCATTATTATAACCTCTGTACCGACATCATTTGCCGTAACCTCAGTACACATATGAGTTCTCTTCATCCCTATCAAATTTTCAGCCATACAAATCAGCTCCTCTTTCCATAATGTAATAAACTTTGTATACTCAATTTAGCAGTATATCTGGGTGTTTTTACTTGTTTCACCAATAACGAGGCTCAGATATCCCCTGCCTCTTCGCATATTTTCAACCATTCTGGCTGAAAAATGCTTGGTGGCGGGTACATATTTTACAGAACAGGTTGTGAGTCAAAATCTATAGCTTTAGTTTATTTCCCCTGCCTATATTTCAATAGTCGGTCAATAAGTGTTTCGATGCTTATATCCTTTACTTCGCCTGTTTCCATATTCCTAAGCTCTGCTTTTCCGCTTTCAACCTCATTATCGCCTATAATTATTGTAAAGCGGGCATTTAGCTTGTTGGCATATTTCATTTGTGCCTTTACACTGCGTCCCATAATATCCTTGTGGCATATAATCCCTGCTGAACGCATTTCAAGTGCAAGCTTTTCAGCATAATGCTCTGCCTTATCACCAATAACCCCAACAAATATGTCTGGAGTCTCAAAGCTTGGAATATCAATACCTTGGCTATCCATTTCCAGCAGCAGTCTTTCAATACCCAACGCAAAACCAATACCGGGCGTGGGATTTCCACCGCATTCCTCTACCAAACCATCATATCTTCCGCCACCGCAAACAGTTCCCTGTGAGCCAATATTCTTAGATACAAATTCAAAAACAGTCTTGGTGTAATAGTCAAGACCTCGTACAATACTCTTATCGACAGAAAAAGGAATGCCCATAGCTGAGAGCTTTTGCTTTAGCTTATCAAAATGCTCGGCGCACTCGTCACACATATAATATAATAGTGCAGGGGCGTCAGCTAATTCTTTCCGGCAGTCCTCCTCTTTACAATCAAGGATTCTCATGGGGTTTCTTTCAAATCGCTCTTTACAGGTTCCGCAAAGCTTATCAAGCTTTGGCTTTAAATATTCTTTAAGCTTTTCATTATATACAGCCCTGCATTTAGGGCAACCTATACTGTTTAGATTCAAAGAAAGGTTCTGTATTCCAAGTGTTTTGAAAAACAGATTTATAAGCGAAATAACCTCAGCATCGGCACCGGGATCCTCAGCTCCGAACAGCTCAACCCCAAACTGATGAAATTCACGATACCTTCCCTTTTGAACATTTTCATATCTGTATGCTGTAATGTTATAAAAAAACTTTACAGGCTGAGCCCATGATGACATTCCATTTTCTATATAGCTTCTAACCACTCCGGCAGTTCCTTCCGGTCTGAGTGTTATGCTGCGCCCACCTTTGTCATTAAATGTGTACATTTCTTTCTGCACAATATCAGTTGTGTCACCGACACCGCGTTGAAAAAGCTCTGTGTGCTCAAAAACGGGTATCCGTATTTCCTTAAACCCAAAAACGTGGCAGATTTCTCTGAATTTTTTCTCGACAAAATACCATTTGTGAATCTCATCCGGCAATATGTCTCTTGTTCCCTTGGGTGCCTTTATTATCACTTCGCATCCCTCCTATTTCTCTGTTATATCAAAACCCTATTCAAACCTTATTCAAACCTTATTAAAAACTTTTTCTACCTGTCCAATATTCTCCTGCATAGTAGCCTTAAAATATCAACTTCCCAATACAATTTTACGTCAACAGTCTATGTTTTTATACATATACATTTCTTCGGTTCATACACCCGTCTTCTCCGTTTTATCAAGATCCTATTCTTCAACATCCTAAAAGCGATCATAAAAAGCCTCCATCCACAATAAAGGGACGAGAGGCATTCCCGCGGTACCACCCTAATAGAAGAATAAACTTCCGCTTTAACCCTTAACGCAGGTGACTCGCACCGGACTACGGCAATATGCCTTTCACCCGGTAAGCTCCTGGGTGTCTTTTCTCTAATCTGTGAACCCGGAAGCGCTCTCAGTCGCGACGCTTCTTCTCTGTGGACAGACCGGATACTTTTCCCTATCATTGCCTTTTCGATGTATTGATATGATTATGATTATAATTAAATTACAATCAGTTGTCAACAATGTTAAAATGAAAGGGAATCTTCCCGCACTTACTGTTCACACCCTCTATATTTCTAAGTTCATCCTGCTAATGTTTTCTAATATTGCACTCCTATATCTTCTCGGTCACATGTAATAGTAACTTCCCACTACCTTTGTGACTTATCGTAGGGTATCCCCTCTGCTTTGGGTGCTCTTGATTTACCGGATGTAAAGGCAAGAACGATCATAGTTGCCATGTAAGGCAGGATTTTATAAAAGGTCTGGTTTATATTAAGCGCATCTAAAAATGGTATAAGGGCTATCGAATAAGCCAAAGTACGCAAAAATGCGAAAAATAATGCTGCAAAAAATATTTTTATTGGCTTCCATTGTCCAAATATCATAACGGCAAGGGCAAGAAAACCAAATCCGGCAACTCCGGTGTGCCCATTTGTGTTGCCATCCATAACCCCGACGGAATAGAAGAAACCGCCAATACCCCCAAGAATACCTGATAGGCTAACTCCTGAATAGCGCATGAAATAAACATTTATACCAACGGAGTCCGCAGCGTGAGGGTGTTCTCCACAAGAGCGAAGGCGCAGTCCAAATTTTGTGCTGTAGAAAATCACAGTGGACACCACAAGCAGGAAAAGCCCTATATAGACAGTAATATAGGTGTTCTGGAAAAACAGCTTTCCTATAACAGGTATCTCACTTAAAACAGGCACTTCTCTGATATAGAAGTATGTGTTTGTGGTAATCCCGTCACTGTTGAAGTTCATCTTTGAAAAAAGAAGTATCGCTGCGGGAACCAGCATATTCATAGCTGTACCTGTTATAGTCTGGTCGGCTCTCATGTTTATTGCTGCAAAAGAGAGTAAAAATGAGTAAATGAGCCCGGCGATGGCTGCAACCAGCATAGCAAGTATCAGGATCATCTGAGCACTTAAGGAAGCCCCCTCTATAATATATACAAAAAGGCATCCGGAAAATGCTCCAAACAGCATTATACCTTCCAAGGCAATGTTGATGACACCACTTCGTTCGCTGAACATACCGCCCAGTGCCACCAACAGCAGCGGGATGGCAACCGGAAGCGTATTTTGAACCAAATAATATAAAGTTTCCATAAATTACGCCTCCTCCTTTTCGTTGTTTTCCAAAGCTTTATTTATAGGGTTTTTAGGGTTTTCGTCTTTACATTCGTCTTCCCTGTTATTGCCCTCTTTGCTTGTATCAGCTTTGTTTTTACCTTCTTCACTTTCATCTTCTTTGCTGTAGGCCTCTTCAATATTCTTCTCTCCGCTTTTATCTTCTTCGCTTTCACTTTCTTCTCTATCGTTTTCTTCGCTTTTGCTTTCTTCTCCTTCACCTTCTGCGCTGTAGGCCTCTTCAATATTCTTCTCTCCGCTTTTATCTTCTTCGCTTTCGCTTTCTTCTCTATCGTTTTCTTCGCTTTTGTTTTCTTCTCCTTTACCTTCTGCGCTTTCTTTGCTTTCGTTAAGGTTATTTATACCGGGGTTTGTAACCTTTTTAGACTGACGCTTTTTAATAAACCTTCCAAGCATAGTTTTCATCAGCATTGAAAATGCAGAAAAATAAATTATTACGGAAATAACAATATCTATAATTTCCGGTTTATAGCCGAACAGGCTTGCCAGCGTGCCACCGCGCTGTATATGCGATATGAACAGTGCGGAAAAAACGATTCCAATAGGGCTGGAATTTCCAAGAAGTGCTACAGCTATACCATTAAAACCGTTAGCAGCAATAATGTTTATGGGTTCATAGGTCATACTGCTACCGGGTATTGTGGACGGTGCAAGAATAGCAAAAGCACCGCCAAGACCGGACAGAGCACCTGCTATAGCCATGGTTAAAATTATATTTCTCTTTCCGTTCATTCCTGCATATTGACTTGCGAACCTGTTGTAGCCTGTAGCTTTGAGCTCATAGCCAAATGTAGTTTTATTCAATGTAATAAGCAAAACAGCAGCTATGAATATGGCTATGAAAAAAGAGATATTAACACTAGAGTTTTTAATTCCGAGAGAAGGAAGCTGAGCAGATGCAGGCAGGTATGCAGTTCTTGTTTTTGACGATATATACATTGCACCATTTCTCTGAATGAACATATCAACCAGAAACATTCCAATATAGTTAAACATAATGGATGTTATAACCTCGTTTACATTCAGCAAAGCATTAAATATTCCCGGAATTATACCCCAAAGAAGACCCCCTAAAAGCCCGGCAAGAACACAGATTACCCAATGTATGCCTTCGGATGGCTTAAGCATAAATCCGGCATACAGGGCAAAAAACATTCCCATTGTATATTGTCCGGAAGCTCCGATATTGAATAACCCCATCTTAAACGCAAAACCAACTGACAACCCTGTCATCAAAATTGGTGTGGCAAAATAAAAAACATCCCCTAAGCGCTTAAACCCGCCTGAGAGAACCATAAAAAAACCGGGAAACGCATTTGCCGGGCTTGCTGCGGTCATAACAATAAAACCGAAAACAAGTCCCAGAAAGATAGCAAGCAAAGCAGCAGAAAATGCAGAAAAACCTTTGCTTTTTAAAACATGCTTTAGGTTAAAAGCTTTTTTTTGTGAAACTGTTTTATCAGGCATGTCTAATCTCCTTTACTGTGCTTCGTTTTGCTCCGGACATATAAAGGCCAAGCTCTTCTACAGTAGTTGTTTTAGGATCAAGCTCACCGACTATTTCACCTTCGTACATGACAAGAATCCTATCGCTTACCTCCATTACCTCATCGAGCTCCAGGGACATTAATAATACAGCCTTTTTAGCATCCCGTCCTGCGATAAGCTGCTTATGAATATACTCAATAGCACCTACGTCAAGACCTCTTGTAGGTTGAACCGCAACAAGAAGCTCATGCTTTTTGTCAAGTTCCCTGGCTATAATAGCCTTTTGCTGATTACCACCGGACATGCTCCGAACAACAGTAACCGATCCCTGACCACTTCGTACATCATATTGGCTGATTAGTTTTTCCGAATATGCACGTATCGCATCGTTTTTTATAAAGCCGTGATTTTGAAATTCAGGTTGCCAATAACGCTGTAATATGAGATTTTGCTCTAATGTGTAGTCCAGTACAAGTCCATATTTCTGCCGATCCTCCGGAATATGGCTCATCCCTGTTTTAGAGCGCATTCGTATAGATGATTTTGTTATATCAACACCACATAAGGTTATACTTCCACTGCTTATTTTTTCAAGACCTGTGAGTGCCGAGACAAACTCTGTTTGCCCATTACCATCAATGCCGGCAAGGCATACTATTTCACCTGCTCTTACATCAAATGATACATTCCTTACTGCATTGTTCCTGTGTGTTTTAGAGGGTACTGTTACATTTTTTACAGATAAAACAATGTCACCGACCTGTGTCTCCTTTTTTTCTACCCTGAAGCTTACATCACGACCAACCATCATTCTTGAAAGCTCTTCCTTGCTCGTTTTAGCTGTTTCAACAGTTCCAACACATTTACCTTTTCTAAGAACAGTGCAGCGATCTGCCACTGCCATAATTTCGTTTAATTTGTGTGTAATGAAAAGAATTGATTTACCTTCTTTTTTAAACCCGCGCATAATTTCCATTAGCTCGTCTATTTCCTGAGGCGTTAATACAGCTGTTGGTTCATCAAATATAAGGATCTCGTTGTCGCGGTAAAGCATTTTTAAGATCTCAACACGCTGCTGCATTCCGACAGAAATTTTTTCAATAAAGGCATCAGGATCTACCTTAAGACCATATTGCTCGCTGAGCCTTAAAACTCTTTCTCTGGCTTTTGCTTTTTGCAGAAAACCTGCCTTGCTTGGCTCTATGCCAAGAATGATGTTTTCGAGAACTGTGAAGATCTCGACCAGCTTAAAATGCTGATGAACCATTCCTATTCCCAGGTTGTTGGCGTCATTTGGGTTATTTATATTAACGACAACGCCATTTTTACGGATCTCACCTTTTTCAGCCTTATATAGACCAAAAAGAACACTCATCAATGTGGATTTCCCTGCTCCGTTCTCCCCGAGCAAAGCATGGATCTCGCCTTTTTTAAGACGAAGTGTGATATCATCATTTGCTACAATTCCGGGGAACTCTTTTGTAATATGAAGCATTTCAATAATATAATCTTCCATATCAACCGCCATTCCGCTATCATAGTAATGAGGCTTGTCCTTGTTTAATTATAACATTAATTAAAAGCATATGAACACTATTTTTATTTCTTTTAACGAACTCAATTTACCCACAGTGTTTAGGTTTCAAATTATAACATCAGAAGCAATTGCGTAAGTCCGTTTTTTGCAAAGCAAAACAACTTCGCAACACACCATTTCAACGAGGCTGGTCGCAGGCATAGCCTGCTGCTCGCTCATGCATCCGGTCTGCTCGCCTATGCATCCTAATGCGGGAGTAGAGGATTTTGCTTGCAAAATCCAATAAACACGGAGCGTACCAAAGGAGCGTATCTTGTTGTCTCGTTATTATTAAAGGGAAAGGCATTTGCCTTTCCCTTTGCTTCTTATGCATCCTGTATTTTCGGGTAATACAAGCTGTTATTTATACTACAGGTTACAAATACCCTTTTAAAAGTATTTTTTATCTAACCTTAACCGAAACTTTTTTAAGACCTAAACCGGAAACAAGCTCTTCAGCGGTTGCATAACCTTTTGTGTCTTCAACAGCTATTTCCCTTATAGGGTCAACCGTTCCGTCAACAAGTCTCTTATAAACTACATCATAATCAGCCTTCTTGAATGTGTTTAAGCGATCAAACGCATCAGCCTTATCATCCCCGATTACCTTCGTAGGAAGACCTATACCATCATTCGTAGCGTCAAAGTATGTAGTTGTGCCGGTATAATTACTCCAGGAATTAGTCTTGTAAATTGCTTCAAGAACCTGTATAACAGACGCTCCAAGACCTTTCGTGGCTGATGTGATAACTGTTTCGCTGTCATATCTCTGGTCAACGTCAACGCCTATAACCTTTTTCCCAGCTTCCTGAGCTGCAGCCATAACACTCTTTCCTACAGAGCCGCCGCAAGCAAAGATAACTTCTGTTCCTTCTTGATACATTGTTTTGGCTGTAGCTTTGTTGGTGTCGTTCTCTTCAAAATTTCCAGTGTAATGGTATGTGGCTGAGATTGCACCATCAGCTAAACCTAATTCTGCTGCCGCATCTTCAGCACCTTTTAAATACCCATAACCAAATGCCTGTACGGCAGGCACTGCCATTCCGCCCATGAACCCCAGCTTTGTGTATCCGTCCTTAACTGCGGCATAACCCGCAAGATACCCGGACTCTTCTTCGGCATACATAATGCTTGCTGTGTTCGCTGCGGTGTTAAAATCTGAATAATCTGCGGTATGAGGTGCTCCGTCCAGGAGAATAAACTTTACTTCAGGATATTTTGTTTGCGCTTCATAAACCGCAACCTCAAACAAGTAACCGGGAGTTACAATAACTTTCGCGCCGCCGGTAACAGCAAGGTCGATAGATGCCAGATATCCCGCATCTGAAGCTTCTTCAGGCTTATAATATTTGTGTGAAATTTTGTTTGCCTTTGCAAACTCCACAACGCCCTCCCAAGAACCTTGGTTAAATGATTTGTCGTCGATATTTCCTTTGTCTGTGATCAGTGCGATTTCACTACTGCCTCCTTCGCAGCCTGCAAAAAGAGTGCATACAAGGACAAGAACCAGTAACAATGCTGATAATTTTTTCATCTAATACCCTCCTTAAATTCGCTTTTTAAATCCAATAATAGTTTATCATTTATAGAAATAATTTCAACTGCTTAAATTTAGTTTGTCCGTCTGAAAAACGGTCTAGTCTTTCGCATTCTTTACCAATCATGATTATGCGCATGATTTGCATTTGATAATCGATACCCGCCAAAGGGCGTTTTTCATAGGCACTCTTTTTTACCATATAACAGACTTTTACGGTATTTCTCACTTTCCCAATTCCGTACAAAATCTGCTCCTTTATTATTTATTGCTTTAAGTTTTAAGCCGTTTCTTTGAATATTCTCTATCACATAAACAAATGAAGTTAATATTTCTTCTATGGTTAATGCCTCTTTTTCATTGGTTTTGTAATGAATCTTTCCGGTTACAGTGTTAATATTCAACTTGCTTTCGGTACCATTTACAGATACATTTCCATTCATGTAAACCAGTTGGTCAGGATATAGTATATTATCATCGAAAAACGCATGGGTTATTTCCCTGCCTTTAAAATAGTCTTTAAGATATTCCGATTTACTTATATAGCTGCCATCACAAGCAGCTTCAATCCCTGAAAAAGGATATCTCTCTGTTATATTGAAGAAACTACGGATGTATGCATTTACCTCCTCATGGAGTTTTATGCAATCGGAGGCCGTGTCGGCGGTTACCACAAGCCCATGATTTTCCATGAAAATCACACTTGGGGAATGCCCATGTCCCTCAACATACCTTGATACCTCCTTTTGCATTAACAGCATCAGTGAAAATCCGGGGTTAACGTACGGAATCCAGACTGTTCCGTAGTTTTTTTTATTAAATATTTTATCTACAAGGTCTCTTCCTTCTTCGCTGCAGCAGATTATGTTGGCATAAACCGGGTGGGTATGTATAACATATTTTCGCAGTATTGAATGAAAACCTGCCTCCACCGATGGTCGCAGAGGCTTTAAACCTTTTATGGGCACAACACTCGCCTGCATGTATTCACTGCTTTCCTTTTCAAAATCACAGCTTTTTGTTATATTAATTTGTTCATTGTGCTCTTTTATGTTTTTATAATTAACAACAACAAAGCCTTCGTTTTGACTGATGTCCTTCAGCATGAAACCGGAAGCTTTAACAGCCATCAAATTATCGTCCAGCTTAACGGATGTATTCCCACCGCCCCCCTGAACATAATCAGACCTGCTTCCCGCTGAACTTGAAATAAGCACCAGCTCCTTTAGCTGCTCAGTATACATATGTACCCTCACTTTCTTTTGGCAAGAACGGTATCTTCATACTTTTTAACCTCATCAATCCATTTTGCACCAACCGGCACATTGGCTTCCATACAGTATTTATTCCAAACGGCAGCATATGGCAATGCTTTGAATTCCTCCATATAAGCTAATCGATTTCCATAATTTCCGCTTCTCTCAGCGTCCGCTAAAAGCTCAGTAGGCTCTAACAACGAAAACAAAACTGCTTTCATTGTTGCTCTTGTTCCGGTAACCCAAGCTGTAATTCTGTTTATCGAGCCGTCAAAGAAATCCAGTGCTATATGCACACGATTATATGCGTTGCAGCGTTTTATCTCCTTCATAATCGCCATAATGTCGTCGTTAAATATAACCACATGATCACTGTCCCACCGGACGCCTCTGCTTACATGCAACAGTAATTCATTTTTATATGTCAGAATTGACGATACTTTATCGGCTATGGTTTCCGTTGGATGGAAGTGACCTGCGTCAAGGCATAGAATAACATCATCACGGGACATAACATACCCCATATAAAACTCATGCGAGCCTACAACATAACTTTCTGAGCCAATTCCAAACAGCTTTGATTCAACAGCATCTATAAAAAATTTCCCGTTATATTTTTCTTTCATAATTTCATCTAAGGATTCTTTTAATATCCTGCGTCTGATAATCCTGTCGGCGGGTAGATCCTTAAACCCGTCGGGAACCCATAAATTATTCACGCAGGGTGAATTTAATTCTTTGCCTATTCTTGCGGCTATTTCTCGACATCGTTTGCCATGCTCCACCCAGAATTTTCTAATTTTATCATCTGTGCTTGAAAGGGTGAAGCCTGAATCTGATAGTGGATGAGCAAAAAAAGTGGGGTTAAAGTCAAGCCCTATGCCGTTTTTCTTTGCCCAAGTAACCCATTTTTCAAAATGTGTATAGCTAAGTTCATCACGTCTGGCTGCTTCTCCCCCCGTTTCCGCATACATTGCATGAAGATTAACCCGGTGTTTTCCCGGAATCAGGCTTAATGCCTTATTAATATCTTGCCTTAGCTCATCGGCGTTTCTTGCCTTCCCAGGATAATTTCCCGTGGCCATTATCCCGCCACCGGAGGTTTTTCCCGCATGATTTTCAAAACCAGCAACATCATCACCCTGCCAGCAATGCAGGGATATTTGAATCTTTTTCATTTCCTCCAAAACCGTGTCGGTATCAACACCAAACTGCGCATACGCTTCTTTTGCGATTTCATAAGCTCGTTCAATTTTTTCCATCTTGAACCTCCTCATTTTATTATGATTGCTTCCCAGAAAGTCGTAAAACTACTTTCTCCGGCAGGAAGTTGCAGCTCATTGCAACCAGGTGCAATCACAATATGGTTATCCAGCTTTCAAGAGCCAAAGCTTTAACAGCTTGCGCGAATTGTGTGCCAAACCGCGTTTCTGCTTGTAAAATACGCTTTACGCCACGAACATTTGATTACCCGACGCTGTCTTAACCATGCAATCAATCTCATAACAATTATCAATCATTACAGTTTATGTGTCAATGGTCAAGTAGGACAAAAAAACCGGTGCCTGCTATGGTTCACCATAAGAAGGCACCGGTAACAATTTGTAAATTATACAATTAAAAAGTGGGTTACGCAACTTTTTTCGTTAGGGAACCTCATATTTCAGATCTAATAATGCTACGCATCCTGAACTCTCTACCTAGACCAGCAAAGGGATGTCTCTTATGCAATGTAGATTAAAAAGGTCAAGAGAATCACAATCATGGTTGATATATAAGGAATAATTTTGTAATGGGTCTGGTTTAGAAAAAACACCGGTACCCCAATTATTCGTTTCTTACTCCTGCATGGCGCATTATGTAAACATTTATTCCAACACAGTCTGCGGCATGCGGATGCCACTGCAGGACTGTTAAATATCTGCTATTGATTATACAACGCATTTTGATTTCAATCTATTTATTATACTGATAGCTTTTCTGGCTTCCTCAATCATCTTTTTTCGTGTAAGCCAAACTACACTGGTAGAGTAACTCCCCTCCCCTATGCATTTATTTTTATTTTTGTCAGAAATCTTAAATTTAATATACCCACGCATGGTATTTGGTTCCTTAAGCACAATATCAAAAATATCAGTTACCGGAAACTGACATTTCCCTCCTGATATAAATTGGTATATCGCTCCGAACCATCCTTTGCGTGCTATACAAACTATATTATTATTAAGAATAATTACCTGTCCGTTTTTTCCTTTGAATTGATATAAAATTCTTACCATTGAATTGCCCCTTTCTATCATACAGATAAAAATGTTAAATTCCATTTTTTTAGCATTTAAAAGTTTTCGACTTTAGTATGCTAAAATTTAAATCTAATGTATTATTTTGCATTTAGTCACGATTTTTTTATATAGTTACAAGCTTAAACCCAGCAATCTGCATGCATTTTTATATAAAATTGCCGACTGTTCTTCTTTGGTTAAGCAAGAGTTTTTAATAAGCTCAATGGCCTCTTTCTGGTGTCCCCACGGAAGATCTGAACCAAATAAAACCCTATCAGCACCAAGTTCTCTCACCATGTTTGATAAATCCTCGGCTGTCGAACGCTCTGCCATAAGTGCTGTATCTACCATGACAGGTAACTCCTTTAGTATTTTTAACTGCTCGTTACAGAAATTAATGCCTCCCATATGCGCACACACAAATGGAGCTCCATTGAAATACTTTATCACATTTGAAACGTTTTTTGGAAATACTTGGTTCAGGGGTGACTTCGCCGAAATGCCGCAATGTATCACAGTTATCATGTGAAGCTCGCCAATTTTTTTATATACAGGTATACATTGTTTATCTTCGAAAGAAAAGCCTTGATGACCGGTATGAAACTTTATTCCTTTAATTCCAATTGAATATAACCTTTCAATCTCATGAACTGCATTATCTGAAAAAGGATGAACTGATCCAAAGGATATGAAATCTGCACAATTATTTTCAATAGCAAACTTATTCACATGCTTCATAGTATTAGGTCGTGTAGCCATATTTAGAAGCACGCATTTATGAACACTGTTTTCTGCCATAAGCCGAAGTTCACAACTTAGTGTCCCGTCAGCAGGAAATTCCCATCCCAGTTTTGGGGAATGAACTGCTTTAATTGCAAGTTCGTCCGTAAAACAGTGAGTGTGAAAATCAATAATTTCACTGGAGCAATCTAAGCAATTGCTTTTTTTTGCAGAACATTGTTTTAACGATAGCGTTGATTCTAACTCACCGTCAGTTTTATAGAATCGGTACTCGTCATATATGGAATTGTGAGCCTTCACAGTCTTGATATATAATGTCATAATTTTAAATAGCTTTGTAAGCCCGGAAGAAATATTCCCATTTCCTCGGGCTTACATAATACCTTTTCCACTTTTATTGTAAATCTGATATTGCCAAAATTCTCAGAACACACAATTTTATGTTTATTAAAATATGGTGTAAAGCCTGTGTGTTTGTGTGTTTGTGTTTGTGCTACATTACATTTTATTATAGTAAAAACAGGCTTTACACCATTTCAGACTTAACGGTTGCTAAGCGATTATGTAAGGGGTAAGAATATCGGGGTAAGAACTATAACACTCAAACACGCAAAAGCATTATATATAGCATTGACTCTTGTATAGTCCTTGAACCTGTATCCTCCTTGCATTGTCATTGTAATAACAGATGCACCTATAGGAGTAGAATAAGGCATATTTGCACCCCATATAACACCTACTACAAAAGGTATGGCGTTTAAGCCAAGGGTTGAAGCCACGGCTATGGCAATAGGTGTTAATATTAGAGCTGTTCCAATGTTGGTCATTACATTGGTCATTAATGTACCAAGTATTACAAATACCGCAAGATAAAGTATTGGGGCTGAGTTTGCACCAAGAAGCTCAACACATTTTGCAGCTATAAGGTCAGCAGCTCCTGAAGACTTAACACCTGCGGCAAACCCCACTCCTCCTGCAATAACACCAAGAGTATTCCAATCGGTAGTTTCCCACATCCTTTTAACGCTTATAGAACGGGTTATATTTACAAGTACCGCTCCAAGAAGACCAACTATTGCAATGTTCATCCAGCCAACAATGGTAAGGGTTATACATCCAACAAGAACAATAAGCGGAATCCACATTTTTATGCTTCGTGGATTGGGTTCTTCCACAACTGTTTTTTCAACGTTTGCAGATTTTTTTTCAGTTGCCAGAACTTCGTCAGGGTCTGGAAAATCAAATGTCCTCTGCTGAATTTTATACCCAAAGAAGTAATACCATAAAGGTAATGCTATGAGTGCGCCAATACCAGGACCAAACAGCGTCCACATTCCTAGCTGGGGAAGATTATAGTCAGGAAGCAGAGCATTTATTGATAACTGGGTTGTTGACCCAATAAGAGTACAACCACCGCCTACAACAGCAGCTATACCTATGCCCATGTAAAGGTTTTTCTTCTTAATCTTTCCACCCGAAGCAGCGGCCATCGCTGCAGCTATGCTCATAAATATAACTACAACACTTGTGTTAGACAGAAACATCGAGAATATGGATGCGGATGCTATAAGAACTATCAGCATACCTTTTTCTCCAAATTTGAAGATCGATGTCAGTTTTTTACCGAGGAAAGCAGCACAACCGGTTTCTGAAAGTGCACTTCCAACAACGGCGATACCAAAGCAAAACAGTGTTACTGTGTTAGAAAAACCACTTGTCACATCAGCAGGTTTTGTGATTCCAGCTATGCACATTGCAAGTGATGAACCGATTGCTGTGACAGCGGGTTTAAAAAATTCTGTTGCAAAAAGAACAAGTGTTGCAGCCAGTATTCCAATTGCGATATAAGCTTGCGTATTTCCTTCCATACTATACCTCCATTGTAATATTAAAAAGTTTTTATTTGTACCTTGATATTGTGTGTTCGTTTAAGGATTTGTCTTTGTATCAGAATTTCACTGCGTATTTGTTTACTATATCCCAATTTACCTCAACTCCATTGCCAGGTGCATCAGGAAGAATCATCATTCCATCCTTAATTTCAATGGGGCTGACTAACATACTTTCTTTGTACATACCCTTTTTGTAATAAGCTATTTCACAGGGAAGTGAGATTTGCTTGCTGCTTGCAGCCATTTGCAAGCCTGCGGCACAACCAAGATCTGTCTCTGCCTGTGTGCTTATCTGTGCGGGCATATCATTAACTTCAGCAAGGTGTACTAATTTTTTTGAAAGAGTGTAGCCTGTTCGCGGAATTTTTATGCCAAGACGCCTTATGGCTCCAAGCTTCATCTGGCGCTGAGTTTCAGCTACGGTAAATGTGCTCTCGTCTGAAAGAAAAGCTATTTCAGGGAATTTTTGAGTAAATTCAAGACGTGCCACATCATCCCAAGCCGGAACTGGTTCTTCAATAGCGTCAATAACACCGCTTAGAGCATGTCCTACTTTAATAAGCTGCTCTCTTGAATATAGTTGATTAGGATCTATGTTTATCTGGAAATCTTTTGGAACTACCTTGCGTATTTCTATTGCAAGTGCAATGTCCTGCTCGAAATGCCCTGCCTTTAGTTTAACACCTCTGTACCCCTCAGCAACCTTTTCTTTCATCTCTTCTATAACATGATCTTTTGCAAACCATGTTCCACCGGAAACCCAGCATAATGGAACCTCTTTGCGATAAGGACCTCCAAGAAGCTGTGCTGTAGATACTCCTAAAGCCTTGCCGTTTAAATCATACAACGCAACATCTATGGAACCTTTCGCTCCAAAATTATATGGTGTTTGATTCATTTTTTCCCATATACACTCAAGATTTGTCGACTCCATACCAATAAGCTGAGGTATAATTATGTCATGAAGTACAGTATAGATTGAACGCGGTGTTTCTCCATAAATGCCAGGCCTTGGTATTGCCTCACTGACACCGTAGGTTCCGTCTTCACCTGTTACCTTGACAATTATGTGCTCTGCGACACTTATACGCCCGTTAGCCCAATGAGTTTCATATGTTTGAGGTATCTGTAATGGAATAAGTTCAATGTTCTGAATTCTCATAATCCGATCCTCTCCTTATTCTTACCAGTTTTTTTAGTGAGTTTAAAACCTTTCTTGCTTATGAATGCACCGGAGAAATAATGTATGCATCTTTCCACACATTTTTCTGAGCGCACTCCCGAATGCTATATGTTTAAAAATTTGTCTATTAAGCTACAAACAATTTCAGGGGCTTCGACAATAATAAAGTGACCATATCCGGGAACTTTTTCAAAAGCAACTCGTTCAGCATTAGTTAACCCTTCGATAGCTGTCTGATAGTAATGTTCCGGTACGTTCCAATCATCCTCACCACGTATTAGCAAACAAGGACAGGTTATCTTTTTCAAATCTTCTCTGACATCGTAGTTATTATAAATCGAAAGATCACTCTGTTTTGCACGCCCACACTCCTGGCAAACACCCCACATTATAAAGTCATGAGCTTCTTTTGAACATTTACTCCCGCAAAGACTCTCTGAAAAATCCCAGTGAGAATGTTGACAACTAACATATGGGTTGTCAAGAAGATTAACCGTTGTTCCATATGCCGTACCCATAGCTTTGATATAAGCAGAGCCCTGCATTGAAACCATTGCTTTAACCGGATAAGTTTCGGCAATGTAATAAACCATATTCCCTCCGACCGAACAACCAATTACTACGGGATCAGTTATCTTCATTGCCTGAGTAAAGTCCCACACGAATTTTCCATATTCTTTATAATCGCTGATACCAACATTCCCGGGTAAAGGCCATGATTTACCATGAGCCGGCATATCAAATGCCACTACTTCATATTTGTCAGCAAAAATTTCCATTATCCCGTGATACTGGCGGCACTCTCTTCCTGCCGTATGCAGACAGACAATTGTACCTTTTGGGTTTTTGGGTCCATTATTGGTTTCATAGTATGTTTTAATTCCATTAACATTAATGTATCCACCAGTAATTGCCATTTTGCCTCTCCTTTCTTTTTATCAGTCGCAAATTGCACGGGCAGCAAGACGCATAACCTGGGCAATAACTGAGTTGTTTTGGCGATTAGCCAGCGCGCTTCCAAGGTTTTCAAAATATAGAGGATTGTGCTTTATTGATGTAGCAAGCTGGAAGTTACGGTGTTTAAAGAAATCCTCCCACTGCTCTGATGTTCCCTTTATCCCCACGTTATAACCATTTGAGGGCTTCCCCATGAAAACATCAATCATTTTCCCTTGGTAAAAGTGCATGTTATATGGTGTGTTGTCAAAAATAAAAGTCATGTCCCCTGTAAAAAAGCGTCCGTCCCAGTAGTTTTTAAACTCTTCCGCCTCCGGACCATTAATCATTTCCTGCAGCTTTTTAAATTTCTCCAGTCTTTCCTTATCTGTCACAATTAAATCCCCCCATCTTTAGATTTACCGGGATTAGTTGATCACACTAACCATTAATACATATTCTTTAACTTTACCCCCCCATTTATTTTTTAATGCAATCAGATGACTCCCTCGTCTTTAAGTTGCTGTATCTTCTCAGACGTAAATCCCAGCAGTGATGAATATATATCCTCATTATGCTGTCCCAGCATAGGTGCGGGGCAACGTATTTCGGGCATTGTTTCTGACATCTTAACCGCAGAATTGGTGAAACGCATTTTACCAACTTCCGGGTCATCAATTTCCGGGAACATGTTTCTTGCACCAGCGATCTGCTCGTTTTGTGCAACCTGATCAAGAGTCAAAATAGGCGCACATGCGAATCCTTTCGGCAGCAATATTTCAATTAGTTCATCAGTGCTTTTACTCATGGTCCAGGATTCAACTATTTTATCAAGCTCAACACGATTTTGTACTCTTAAAGCATTTGTTTTGTATTTCGGATCATCTATCAGTTCAGGTTTTTCCATAAGATTACAAAGAATTGCCCAAAACTTCGGTGCGCTTCCGTTAATAACAATATAACTGTCTTTAGTGTGATAGCCCCCACCAGGAGCTGAAGAAGTGTAACTGTTTCCATTTCTGGTAGGAATTTTGCCTGTAGTTAGGTACACTTGCATCATACTTGCTTCTGCAGTCACACAACCATCGGTGAGAGAAATATCAATCATTTGTCCTTTCCCGGTTTTATCGCGGTAACGAAGCGCTGCAAGCACTCCTATAACGAGATTGAGACCTCCTATGACATCACCAAAAGACGCACCGCAACGGACAGGATCGTTTCCAGGCCATCCGGTAATGCTCATGACTCCGCTCCAGGCCTGTGACATAGTATCATACCCGGCTCGCTCTCTGTACGGACCGGTTGCACCGAACCCGGTAATTGAACCGTATATGAGCCCTGGGTTTATTTTTTTTAGTTCATCATATCCAAGACCCATCTTTTCCATAGTACCGGGACGGAAATTCTCTATGATTACATCCACTTTTTTCACAAGCTCAAGAAAAACATCTTTGCCATTCTTAAGATCTAAGGTTATACCTTTTTTACTTCTGTTAAAGTTTTTATAATAGCAGCTAACGCCGTTTTTCATAGGTGCAAAATTACGGCTGTCGTCACCTTTTACAGGTCTTTCAAGTTTTATTACCTCCGCTCCCAAATCACCTAACAGCGCTCCACCAGACGGAGTAGCCAACACCCGACCCAAATCGAGTACACGTATACCTTCCAATGCGCCTCCCATAATTACATTCTCCTTTTAAACATATTCATAAGACTCATCACTTCTATAAGTAGTGATTCCTTGTTAACGGTTCAACTACCGAAGCCGATTGCGTATTTTACTGCGCAAAAGCGCTTGATCTTCAGCTTTAACTTAACGAGTTCTCTTATTAACCTTTCTCATTTCCAATAATCATACATGCTGCTATTTGAGGCGGTCCGCCAAAGGTCTGTGATAATCCTCGTGTAACATTCTTAAGCTGACGTGCAGGATTATCAACCTTTCCCTGCAGCTGTTTATATACTTCATATGTCATGCGTATACCGCTTGCTCCAACCGGGTGCCCAAAACATTTCAAACCTCCGTCAACGTTAACAGGAAGTCCACCTGTTCTCTCGAAGAATCCCTCTTCGATATCTCTTGGTGCGCCTCCACGGGGACTGAATCCAAAATCCTCATATATACACAATTCTGTTATCGAAAAACAATCATGAACCTCAGCTAAATCAATTTCTTCACGTGGATTTTTAATTCCTGCCATTTCATAAGCCATACCCGCGCAATTACGCATAGCCTCAAAGCTGGTCCAGTCAAACTCCCTGCTGCGATAATGTGGTAGTACCATATCGGTTGAGCAGCCAAAGCCCTTAATATATATAGGATCGGCTCTGAGCTTTTTGGCTATTGATGCCCGGGTTATTATTGCACATGCTCCGCCATCGCTGGTACCGCAGCAATCAAACAGTCCAAGCGGTGATGCAATAAGCGGCGCATTCATAACCTGATCCAAAGTCAGAATATTATGAAAATGTGCTCTTGGTGTAAGAGAACCATTATAATGGTTTTTTACACTGATTTTCGCAATGGTTCTTTTGCCCTCTTCATAAGTTAATCCATACTTTTGAAAATAGCGTTCTGCAATCAATGCAAAAGAGCCAGGAGCATTTCTCCTTGTTTCACGAACCGGGTTTAAACCTCTGCCGACACCCATTCCTCCGGCACCCTTGTCCTTAAGTTTTTCAGCACCGATTGCCATGGCAATATCGCACATTCCGCTTTTTACTGCAAGACATGCGTTTATCAACGCAATATGCCCGGCCGTGCACCAGTTTTCATTTCTTGTAACAGGAATGCCATGAATCTTAAGCGCATCCGTAACCGGTGTTCCTGAGCAGTTATTGGGTGCGTTGGTATTACCAAAAAAACAAGCCTGAATGTCTTTTGGTCCTATACCTGCATCTTCAAACGCTTCAAACGCAGCATCTATAATAAGATCATCAAGACCGGTATCCCAAAGCTCTCCATATTTTGTACAACCCATTCCGATAATCGCTAACTCATCCTTAAATCCATCCGGAAAATATGACACGTTTTACACCTTCTCTCTTCTTAGCGGGCGAAATTTCCAGAAATAGTTCGGAAAATCACCAAGCTCATGCATTTTTCGGAAAGTAAACTCTACGTTCATACCGCTATATACTTCATCCACTTCAAAATCAGTCATAATGCTGTATATACGGCAACCGTTACCGGCTTCAGCGACTGCTTGTATAATTAATGGATCGTCACTGCGTCCGGCATAATGATCAACAGTAAATGTGTAAAGTTTGCATACATTGTCTGAAAAACGGAATTCATTGTATTCATCTTTTGAGCCGCAGTTATCACAAATACGATTTATAGGAAATAGTGCAGCACCACATTTTTTACAGACACTACCATGAAGCCTTATATTAATATTTTGTTCACGCCATATTTGTGAGGTTGACGCTGGAAGCTTGAATGCGCCTCCCGGCTCTGCTGCAGCTATGCCACGCCAGGAAAGAAACTTTGCGTAGGATGTGAGTTCTTTTCTATTATTGAGATATTGAGTAATCTGGCCTTTTGCGCCAAGCTTTGTGATGTTTTCCGTTACGGTAAGTACAAAGGCATTCGCCCCGTTGCCATAATCCACAAGTAATATCCTATCGCCGGCAGCAGAGTTTTCAATAGTGTTAACAAGACCTAAAATCCCTTGTGCTGCGCCGGTATCTCCAACATTCAAAAGAAGGGTGTCGGCTGTCTGCTCTGCTGTGAAATTGTTTTTCTTAATTACTTTATCTCTTAGTTTTTGTTTCTGAGCAACTAATATTACCTTATTAAAGTCAGACGCCTTCAGTCCTGTTTCATTAAATAGCTTTTTTAACACCTTGTTTACCTGAAGCAGGTACCCCTCTTCATCACAAAATCTGCCTTCAGCGTGGCGTGTATATTTTTCGCATGCGTTTCTCCAATAATCATTAATCTCTTCATTTATTGAAGTGAAATAATCCACCTCAGCAATAAGCCCTTCACCACTTCCGACCACAACCGCTGCAGCACCATCTCCGAACCCGCTCTCCTCTGCAGATTTAGGAAATCCATTTCGCATATCTGATGCAACAACAAGCACATTTGTTTTATTGTTTGCTGCTGCCGAATCCATTGCTGATTTTAATGCATTTGTTCCCGCACGGGTACTTGATGCAAAATCAGTCGTAAATGTCTCAGCATCGTCCAGATCACAAGCTACTGAAATTAGTGCACTATGGGATTTTTCAGCATATACTCCAGTTGTCGAGGCAAAATATAATGCGTTTACGTCCTCTCTTTTTATAAAGCGGAAACATCCCATTGCAGCTTCAACTGCCATTGTAACGCTATCTTCGTCTACATCAGCAATACTCTTTTCACCAATTCCCTTTTTCCCTCCCCACGCAGCAGCAAGGGTTGTTCTTGTCATGTAGTGGTAGGGAAGATACGCTCCTATTGATTTTATACCTGTCTTCAATTTGGAATACTTCCTTTCTGACGTGTTTTTATGCCAAGCATATATATAAATTTTTTATAATTCTTTAGATTCTTAATGATTTGTCTCTTTCTATAAGTATTATAGCATCCGCATAATCGCTCAACATCCGCTATAATTACAATTATCCGGCGTAAATTTTCGCTTTTTGTGCAAAAGGATCAGAATCCTATAATAAACCTTGCACTGCTAATAAGTACCATTATTATAAATGCTATGAGATTAAATGCACCCGCGATTTTAAAGTAATCTGTGAATTTATATCCTTCTGCAAGAGTCATTCCATATGATGCAACGCCCAAAGGAGTTGAATATCCGCATGCAACAAAGCAAGTTATTGCAAAAGACAGGAGTGTGGGATCTATACCCATCTGGTTTGCTACAGGAATAAATATTGGAATAAGTAATGATATTGTGGCAGTATGTGATAGAAGGTTAGACATTATTACACACATAAAACCTACCACAAACAACAACATGACTATGCCGGCATTATCTCCCAACGCATTTACAATAAGATTTGCTATGTATCTGGCTGCTCCACTTTCGTTAAGCCCCTTCGCAACTCCGAGTGTTGCACCAACAATTATCAATGCATTCCATCCCATTTTATTAAATGCAACCTTTGTACTGATACATCCTGTAACCACACAAATTAAAGCAGCTAAAGTTGCAACTGTGCCAACAGTCCATATTCCGGCTAAAAATCCTGCAACCATTACTGCAAGTATCGCAAAACAAACATACATTTTCGGATTTACCTTTGATGCTTCCTTGGAATCAGATGGTTTCATTTCATTCATATATTCAGGAACATCCGGCATATATGATGTTGCTCTGCATACCAGCTTGTAACCAATCGTTGAGTAAAATAAAGCCAATAGAATCAGCAGCGGAAAGCCCACATAACCCAATTCAAAAAATGTTAAGGTTCTGTATCCTCCATCAGACAAAAGCCCTTGGGTTACAAGCTGAGGAGTTGAGCCAACTATCGTACATCCGCCTCCAACCATAGTTGAAATGCCTACCGGCATAACTAAATGTCTCGCCTTAATCCTGCCATTGGAAGATGCTGCTACCGAACGGATTAGCGGTAAAAACATTGCCATAACCGATGAGTTGCTGGTAAATGCCGAAAGCAGTCCTGCAGAAAGGATTAACACAAACATCATGCGACGCTCATTTTGCCCAACTGCTTTTATTATACGTTCACCTAAAAATTGAGCAGCTCCTGTTTGAAACATTGCCTCACCCACAACCATTGTGCCGGCAATCATAAAAATAATGTCATTACTAAAACCGGAAAAAGCTGTTTTATGGTCGATAATACCAGTAATAGCGAATGCAAGGCATCCAAGCATTGCTGTTACAGAGAGGGAAAAAACCTCTGTTATAAAGCCTGCAATCATAAGTATTAGAATGATAAAAGAAATAATAATCTCCGGGGTCATAAAATTCTACTCCTCTTTCCTGTTCTATTATCAAGTTAATTCTATCATCATATTTTTGTTGGCACATTCTACTTTGTCACAAAAATCAACATGGTATTTCAATGCTTTTGTTAATAGAATTTTATCCTTTATTTTGGAATAGTTCTTCACTACTATGCATTTTAATCCTAGTCAGACCTTTCTGTGAAAGGTAACTCATATACAGTGCAATTAGAATTGCCGGTATTGCAGCTATTATAAATGAAATATAACTGCCGGTACTACTTTTTACAACTGCAATAATAGAGGTAGCACCCAAATTTGCGGGCAAAGATGTCAGTGAACTGTACCCATTATTGGAACGATAATTCCGTATTCCAAATACAGTTGAAATATAGGTTCCGTTGAGAGCTGTCGCACCACCGTAGCATAATGCAGTTAAAACAAGAGCCAAAACCGTCCATGAAACATTTTTATTGTGCAATGACGTTGCTAGAATTAATTGGGACAGCAAACCCACACATGCCACGAAAGCCATAGTCCGTATTACTCCTGCTTTATCACAGCAATATCCCCATAGCAAACGTGCTAAGCCATTAAAAAGGGTAAATGCAGATATAGCCATTAGCTGTATATTATTTCCTCCACCGGCATCAAAAATAATGGGCGACACCTGACCTATAATTGCCTGTCCAAGAGAAATGAGCACCAGTTTCCACAAGGCAAAAGTCCAAAAGGCAGGTTCCCGTATCATTTCTTTTCTTGTAAGCTCTGCATATGAGATTCCGGCATCATTATTCTGCTTGATATCCGAAGATTTCTTTAAAAAAAACAGCGAAATAATACCAACTATGAAAAAAAGAAGGGCTATGAAAATAAATGATTTTCTCCAGCCAAACTTCTCGGCAAGTTTTGCAGCAACCGGCATTGTTGTCAACCCGGATAAACCCATACCAAGCAGCAGGATTCCCACTGCTGTTCCGCGTTTATCAGGAAACCACGAGGTTATATTACTAAGCCATATATTGTAGGTCATCCCAATACCAAGACCAGCAAAAACACCATATGTGAGGTATATCAAATATCGTGTTTGAGCTGTAACAAGTGAAGAAAACATATAACCGCAGGAGCAGAGAATCATAGAAATTATGGCGCATATACGTGAGGGTATTTTTTTGCTTATAATACTATCTGTAAGAATACCCAAGGTAAACATACACATGCAAATGGTATAAGCAAGCGTCACCTGTGTCTGCGTGAAACCAAGGTCAGTTTTTATGGCCAGGGTAAATTTAGACCACGAATAAAGCAACCCGAGACATATATTCACCAATACTCCTACAGCCAATATAACATAACGATTTTTTTTACTTCTGTCTTTCATCTTCTGTCCTCACAATTTTTTACCATATCAAGTGTATGTTACCAATAACATAAGCATCATACAGCAGCATCATACAGCTTAAATCTGCTTTTGTCATTGGTACATTCAATAGTTTTTGCAGATCATTTTTTGTGCTTTTCGTGAAATCACGAAGGGGTATCCATCTAAAGCACACTAGAGCTTTGACCTGCATCACCATTGGTTATTTTGATTTCTTTCCAGAATAGTTAATTCATGAATCAAAAAATGAAAAATAAACTCATTCAGCTAAAGCAAAACATCTTGCATTTTTACACAGTAAAATACACCTGAGGCTTCGATGAGGTGGTAGCTGTTGCAAGGAAGCTGATAAAATATTTTTACTTGTAAAACACGCCGATGGATTCGGGGGGGGTATGAATATGATAAAAGATTTAAAAACTTGAAATGCTTTGCTTTATCAATATTAGGGTTGCTTCCCAGAGAGTCGTTATACGGCTTTCTTTTGAAAGTAAACGCAGTGCAATCAAAGTGTAGTTACCCAGCCTGTCTTCATATTACTTTTTCTCAATATCACTTACCTTATAAAGAAGATATGCAAGATAAAGAGTCATCCTGTCATTAATGTTGAAAAAGTTATAACCGGTGAGTGTCTCTATTTTTTGAAGTCGATAGCGGAGTGTGCTTACATGAATAAATAACTTTTCTGCAGCATGGGCAGGTGTTCCCTCCATGAAACAAGACTCAAGCGTAAGCCATAGCTCACCGTTGTATTGTCCGTCATAGTTCATTATAGGATCGATAATACGGTTAAAGAATGTTAAGCAATCACTACTGCCTACCCCTCTTGAGATCAACCCCATTTCGAAATAGTCATCGTACATAAAAACATTGTCATTCGGATTAATCATTCTCCCATAATGTATAGCTTTTTTTGCTTGTTTATAACATTCAGACATTTTTCCAAACTCATTGACTGAAATACTACAACCAAAGTCCATCTTCTGACCTACAAAAAGCGACACTTCTTCATCACATTTACTTATATAAGCAGCAGTTTTTCCCAAATTCTTTTGTCTGCAAGACAGAAGAACAATATATTCGTTCCCCCTCTTAAACACCATTGCAGAGTCAAACCTTGACGAAAAAGCAGACTGAATTGAGCTAAGCACGAGAAGTTCATTGGTTTTTCTATGTTCAGGATCACTACGGGTTACAATAACTAACATGTGATTATCATATGGAATAAAGTTAAGTAATCCAAGGCGTTCACGTGCAGTCGCATTATCAGAGTTTTTGGAAAAAAGTATATCATCAAGTATGGACGCTGTCATTTCACGCTCTGCTCGCAGCTTTATATTATTTTCAAGGAATTTAACCCCCAGCGCATTAACAAGGGTTTCAGCAAGGGGTAGTACCAGATCTGAAAATTCATTTCCGAATGCTATGCTTAATGTACCAAGCAGCTCTTCCTGAGCAACGCAGGGAAAAATTATTATGTTACCATTACGAATATAGCTATGATTGTCGCCATTTTTATAGATATGTTTGAATTCTTTTATGCTATTCATGATTGCATCGGAATCAATATCCTGTTTAAGTGACGAAACCTCTGCCATCAATTCCCCTCCTGTGCTGTAGCAGCAACAGTAACAATTAATTTTCCTGCATAACAGATCAAGGAGGTCGTACATTGAACGATTTCTTAGAATTGCATCAAAAACCTCACGGTTCATTTCATTAATTAAGTTTATTGTTATTCGTTGATTGTCTGCTATAACTGATAGTGCTTCACTTAAAACCTCACGAAAGAATACTTTGCTTGAAAGAGTTATAATTGGCACACCGTAGTTTAATGCAATTTCAACTGTACTTGGATCAACCTCATCAATGAAACGCCCAAGCTTTATAGCAATCGCAGACACCTTTGCCTCGCAAAGTTCTTTTATCACTGTATTAATCTCTTCAATACTGTTGTGATGTGCTGACAGGGTCGTGAGTATGAAGACATGGTCATCAAGCCCGTCATAATGAAAATCCGGTGCTTCCATAACTGTCATATACTGTACTTTATTGTTTAATCCGCAGTTTGTAATGAGTTTACTATTATTTTTAAAAATCGGTAGTTCAAGCAAGTCAAAAACAGTGATACTCAAATAGCCATCCCCTTTGGTGTTAGCAAACAAAATGAAAGATTAGCTACAATTATATCACTTTCGATAAATTATTTCAAATTACACCTTCTTCCGATAAAAGCTCAATTTCTCTGCTATTATACCCGAGTGACAAAAGAATTTCTCTGTTGTGCTGGCCAAGCATCGGGGCACAGCACTTAATATGCGGATTAGTTTCAGACATTTTTAAACCTTGGTTCGTAATTGTAACATTCCCGATTTCAGGGTGATGCACAGATGGAAACATCCCTCGTTCATCCCGGAAATGGGTATCATTAACAACCTTATCAATAGAAAGAATAGGTCCTGATGGCAATCCAACTGCAATAAGTTTATCAAGAAGTTCATCGGTTGAGTATTTTATTGTTTCTTTTGCTATTAATTCATCCAAATCTATGCGGTTTCTAACACGATCTTCTACTTTTGTAAAGCGTGGATCCTTAATCCACTCTTCATGCCCTAATAATTTTGCCAGTTTAGGCCATTCAGTCGGCATGCCTGCTGAAATAACAATAGTACCATCAGCTGTGGGAAAACTATCTCCTGGTGCACTTGCTTCAAAGCTATTTCCACGTGGCACAGGCACCTTTCCAGTTGTTAAATATATCTGATTCATGCTTGCAAGAGCACTTATGCACATATCAAGTAATGCCACATCAATCTGTTGTCCTTTTCCGGTTCTTCTTCTGTAGTCCAATGCTGCAAGAATTCCTACCGTTGCCGATAGCCCTGCTAAAACATCAGCAATAGATGCACCACAGCGTACGCTTTCTCCGCCTAATGAACCGGTTACACTCATAAGTCCGCTCATCGCCTGGGCAATCGGATCAAAACATGCGCGCTTTGAGTATATACCATTTTGCCCGAATCCTGAGATTGAAGCATAAATAATTCTAGGATTAATCTCACTAACCTTCTCATATGAAAATCCAAGCCGTTCCATAACACCAGGGCGGAAATTTTCAAGCAGAACATCTGCCTTTATAATAAGTTTTCTTAATATTTCTTTTCCTTCTTCAGTTTTAAGGTTAATTGTTATTCCTCTTTTACCACTATTGTACGCAATGTAATATGTACTTACACCATCTTTTTTAGGAAGTGAATTCCTTGAAATATCTCCTCTGCCTGGTACTTCTATTTTTATGACATCAGCACCCAGACTGGCAAGCAGCGAACCGCAGTATGGAGCTGCTACCATTTGTCCTAGATCAAGCACTTTTAGTTCATTAAGAGCATAGCAATTATTCATTTTTATCATTTTCTCCTGATAATACTTTTCTTTAACATAATATTATCACAGCATATGTACATTAACATTCTACAAAATTACTAAACTCCCTTGGTTTTTTAGAGAAATATTACAGTTCCTTAGTGTTAAAAATGGTTTCATCTAAAGGTTATGAATTACTTTTCTTGCTCCAGAATAAGGCTTCTTCCGCCATATATGAGCTTCTTACAAAAGGACCTGATGCAACATATATAAATTCCATTTCATATGCCTTTTCCTTTAGCGCATTAAACTGTTCCGGATGAATATACTCCACAACAGGATGGTGGGCGGATGACGGCGCTAGATATTGACCAATGGTCAAAAAGTCACAGTCCACTTCGCGTAAATCCTTAAATACTCCCAGAATTTCATCGGTTGTTTCACCAAGGCCCAGCATAATTCCCGATTTTGTAAAAATGTTATCGTTCATTGCCTTTACTTTTCTCAACAAATCAACGGATCTTTGATAATTTGCCTGAGGTCTTACTTCACTGTATAGCCGGGGTACAGTTTCCACATTATGATTTATAATATCCGGGTTTGTATCAACCACCTTTTTTAAAGCCTCGGTATTCCCCTGAAAATCAGGGATCAGAACTTCAATAGTAGTATTTGGAGTTTCTTTTTCTATTTCTACAATAACTCTGGAGAAGTGTCCGGCACCACCGTCAGTTAAATCGTCACGTGTTACCGAAGTAATAACTGCATGCTTAAGTCCTAATGCACCTACAGCAAGCGCTATATTCTTGGGTTCATCATCATCAACCTGCACAGGTTTTCCCTTTGATACATTACAGAATGTGCAGCCCCGGGTACAAACGTTCCCAAGTATCATGAAAGTGGCTGTTTTCTTTCCAAAACACTCGCCTCTGTTAGGGCATGCCGCTTCATCGCATACAGTATTTAAATGAAAGTTTTTCAATATATCTTCAACAACTTTATGTTCTATGGTGGAACGAACTTTAATACGCAGCCATTCCGGTTTTGGCATCCTTTTTATAATAAACTCCTCCTTTGTTTTTTGGGTCGCTCATTGCTGGATTTTGCAAGCATAATCCTTTGTACCTTGGGTCGCTCATTGCTGGATTTGCAAGCATAATCCTTTGTACTCGCAATTGCGTAGCGGTATTCGAGTTCAACCTATATAGTTAGGTACTGCGGTAAAACTTTGGCAAAACATTTCAGCAGTTTTCTTTTTTAGCAGATTAATGTCCTGCTTTTTATTTGTAAGCTTTTCAACAGAGGTTACCCCTTTGTCGGTTAATCCACATGGAACAATCCACCTGAAATGAGAAAGATCTGTGTTCACATTAAATGCAAAGCCGTGCATTGTTGTCCATCGTTTAACCTGAATTCCTATGGCAGTAATTTTATCCATCCCAACCCATACACCGGTATAAGCCTTTTCACCTCTGTCCGCAGTAATGCCATAATTCTGTTCAAGAAGCTTAATAAAGGTATTTTCAATTCTTTCGACAAAAGAATGTATGTCCCTGCCCCAATGATTCAGGTTCATTATTGGATAGCCAACAATTTGCCCGGGTCCGTGGTAAGTAACATCACCACCGCGGTTGATCCTGTGAATTGAAACACCAAGATAGGTTAATTCTTCCTCCGGCAAAAGAATATTATCTGTTTTCCCACGTATGCCAAGGGTTATAACAGGGGGGTGCTCCACTAAATATAATGTATCCCGGGCGTTTCCTTTGAATACTTTCTCCCATTGATTCATTTGTGTTTCAAGTGCTTTTTCATATTCCATATATCCTAAGTCAACAATATCTATTTCCAAAATACATCCTCCATTTCACTGTGTGGGTCATCATGTGTTCTAGCTTACCGGTCTAAATTCACATCATAAAATTTATAAGCCCAATTATTAGCTGAACTGTTTATAAGTTGGATTTAATCTTTTCAAATTCATAAAACCTATACCGAAGCCCATTTCGTATTTTACTGCGTAAAAACGCATGATGTTCAACCTTAGCTGAATGAGTTCACTAGCCTTTGGTTTGAATAAAGTGCCATGCTTATTTTATATAATTCAACTGGAAACATCAACTTAATTTCTAAACTTCTTAGAATCTGCTTAATAAGACTCCCGCTCCACCTTCGTTTACGGGTCGAGACACGTGGTACGTCCTTTGGTCTAGGAGACTGCTCGGAAAGTCATTTTAATGTTTTTTTGAATATTTATTGTATCTTTTTTAGTGGTGGATTCGGAGAGTCTTTGAAGACAATTCATCCCCCACCTTCACTCTCACTAAAGTGAGTAATGTGGCTTAGAGGTAGGAGACTTCTTGTTTGTGTTGTTAAAAATGAAGAGAATAATTCTTTGAAGTATCAATAGCCTTTCTAATCCGTTCATATGAGATTCCCGTGGGCAAGGTACAGTCACCGCCGAGAATAAACCTGTTACATTTCATCTTTTCTATGACGGTTTTAACTTCTTGTTCGATGTCCTCAAGTGTTCCTGATACAAGGGAACCTGCACTACTGTCAAGACCGCCCAAAAATGCTTTGTCAGGGAATATGTTTTTTGCCACTTCCATTGGTGGATTATCGGCATGAACACTCCAATTCACCACATCGGCAGGGTAATCTGAATAGCGGGATAAATTAAGCCTGTCCTTACACATGTGAAGAACATTAAATGCGGGCACATGACTTACCGCATTCAGAATATGAAGGTCATTAGGCTTTATATAGTTATAAAACTCCTCATCGGAAAAACGGTAGGTTTCTCCACCTAAAGCCGCATAATATATGCCATCCGCTCCGGCTTCAATGCATGCTTGTGAAAGCTGCGCAAGCCCTTCTGCCAGAATTTTAAAAGCATTACGGACAATTTTAGGTTTTTCCTTCAGATGCTCCTGTAATACTCCGCCCTCAGTGTCGTATGTACTGGGATCTTTGCAGGAATGAAAGGCCGAAGCAACTACACCATGAATGGTTGCAAGTATTACAGCTTCGTCCTTAACCTCATCCTTAACCCGTTTTATTATATCCAGCTGATCCTTCACGAAATCACTGTTTAAGTCAATTGGCTTAATATGCTTCCACTCATCGGCTTTTATGATAGGATTATAGGGTACTAGGTTTTCATTCATTACTTTTAAAATATCGGAATCCGTTTCCCTGAAAAATCTACTATGCGCCTTTACAGCTTCATCCCCATGATGCATTTGTGCAGGAAAATGCATCCACAGACCGACCGGTATATAATCAATTTTTTGCCCTCTGACAGCAGCAATTACTCTTTCCTTTTTATTAATTGGGATCACCTCCAAGAAGCAAGTTTAATGAGCGTTTGTGCGAATTGTGCGCCAAACCGCGTTCTTGCTTGCAAAATACGCCATGGGCATTTTAGCGCTTTCCCCTGTTTTCGCTGCTCTTCTTCAAGGCTATGCACCATGCAAAAATACGGTATACGTTTTGTGTGCATCACGCGTTTTTGCTTGCAAAATACGCTTTATGCTGTGAGCATTTTAAAATAACGGAAGAAATTGCTTGGCAATTTCAACCCTCCCCATAGTTTCTTGGTTTGATTATTTTAAGGCATTAAGTAAGCGTATGCCTTCGGCGTTTCTTTCTTCCCTAATCCTGAGAAGATCCTGTTTCATATTCTCAATATCTTCAGCCCTTAATTTATTAAATGGTTTTCTGACAGTACCACAATCAATCCCCATAAATTTCATTGCAGGCTTAATTCCTACCTGTGCGCCGCTTGTGCCATATTTCAAAACGACCTGAATTATATCGTTTGCTATCAATAGATTATTTTGTGCTGATACAATATCCTTTTGCTCAACCACCTGCTTATAAATCCTAACATATAGATCAGGTATCAAATTATAAAAGCTTCCAATTAGCCCGACCGCACCCATAATCAGACCTGAAACACACATTTCATCAGCGCCTGAAAATACGGTTATTCTTCCGTTATTAAACTCACTGATCCTTTGCATATCGTAATGGTTGAAGGACGTATATTTGATTCCCATTACATTATCTATTTCAACAAGCTTCTTGATTGCCGGTAATCCAATTTCAACGCCTGTTGTTGCAGGTATATTGTATATAACCAAGGGCAGTGGTGCAGCAGAAGCCAAATCCTTATAATAATTATAAATCTCATTGAACTCAAACCTGTAATAGAAAGGCGGAACTGATGATATAGCATTAGCTCCCGAATCATATGCATGCTTTGCCAGATCTTCGGCAGTTTTTGTGTCGATTGTACCCACATGCACTATAATAGGTACTCTCTTTGCTGTCTGCTCAATAACAATCTCAACTACCTTTTTTCTTTCCTCCGCTGTCATCAGGAAGCCTTCTCCGGTGCTGCCAGTGAGGTAAAACCCACCAACTCCCGATTCAATCAGATGATCCACCAGATTTCTCAATGCGGTTTCATAAATTGCACCATCCTCTTTGAAAGGAGTTATAAGTGCCGGTATAATACCTTTAATGCTTGGAAGTGTGTTTTTAATCATAGCTATTTTCCTTTCTTCACTCTTTAATTTACTGAATTAACTTAAAATCATCATATTTCTTTTATATATAAGTTTGAACATTATTGTATCCGATCTACCTGCGAAAAATGCCTATCCCATCCGTTTAACCTGTAATCGCTCATTGCTGGATTATGTAAGCATAATCCTTTATACCTCGGGTCGCTCATTGCTGGATTATGTATGCATAATCCTTTACTCACCATTGCGTAACAAAAATTAAGCTCAACTTCTATTTAATAAATAGCTTTATTCTCTATTCTTTCCTGTTGGTAGCTGCTGCGTCATTTTCCATTTTTTCAAGAAGTTCAATTCCATAAAGGAGCTGTCTTGGTATGTGGAAAGGTCCTTTCCACACCGAACCTTTAATAGGTAGTGAAACACTTCCGTCCCTGTGCAAATATCCATACCATTCTCCGTATTCCGGAT